>Ga0208897_1000725_pt1 | contig 14508 bp, 21 predicted proteins | sample ColrivemetaGS697_FD_187594 | JGI IMG/M metagenome (GOLD analysis project Ga0208897, IMG submission 187594) | Estuarine microbial communities from the Columbia River estuary, USA - metaG S.697 (SPAdes) (version 2) | ecosystem: Environmental > Aquatic > Marine > Intertidal zone > Estuary | place...
TTCGCCTTACATTGGTATGAACATACTAAGCGTAGATCCAACTACGGTTATTGTAGGTGATGATCAAACTAATTTAATACGTGTACTAGAAAAGCAAGGGTTTACAGTAGCACCTGTAAAAATGCGTCATGCACAAACACTTAGTGGTGGACTGCATTGTACTACATTAGATTTACGTCGACGTGGTGGCCTAGAAGATTATACTTGAAGAACTTTAATTTTCTTTGCGTTTGAAATTTCAGGTAATTTTATTATTTCAGCCCAAGGGCAAAACGCACATTGTGATTGCGGCTCTAATCTAGTTTTGCTCCATTCTATAAATTCATCTGCTGTACAACCTAAGTCTTGTGCTGCTAACTGTTTGTACTTTGCATCTATTTGAAATGTTTTTGCTAGTTGTGGAAGTAGTGCTTGTTTAGCACATCTATAAAATCTTCCTTCTAAGAAATACATACACTCTCGTGCAATACAATTTGCATGAGCCTGCTCTGCATCAACTAATCTATCCCATGTAAGAACTTCACCGGGCTTTGCAATTAAACTTTCTTTATAGAAAAACCATGCTTCACTAATCTTACCAAACATGTTATCACCGTGTTTTATGTAATAATGTGTATCGCCGTCTTCATGTTGCTGTTGGAACTTTTCAAATTGTATATTAGGATATGTTTTGTTAAACCATTCAAACACAGTTTTTAAATCAGTAGGTGAGTGTGCAGAAATTTCTAACTGCCATCCTCTATTATGCCAGTCACTAGGTATGTTAGATAGTTTTCGACCATTAGTTACAATCCATTTGTCGTCATGTCCTGCCCAGTTGTTGTCTACTAATGTCATCCATTCATTTAGATACGGATTAGTAGTTGGTTCTCCGCCTAGGATTGTAATGGTTTCAAAATCAACTTTGCCTTTAAGTTTCTCTAAATGACCTTCAGGTTTAAAATGGCCGCCCCAATTTAAGTTGTTGTATGTAAAACAACTGTCGCAGCCAATATCACAAGTGTGGCTAATATAAAGTGAAAGTTCGGGTAAGGTTAGCATGTAGTATTTATAATGCTTCAGAACTAGTTCAACCAGGCCTGGTAAGCAGATAAGTATTACAAAGTAAACAAGAAAGGAAATATAATGAAAGTTTCTAAAATACCCGGACTTGGTTCTTATGGTAGTTACATTGATGATGTAGATTTTGCACACATTACTGATGAAGAATGGTTTGAGATAGGTAAACATCACCTACAAGGCCTTGTTACTATATTACGGAATGTAAATATTACTAAAGATCAGTTTAATGAACGTATTAGGCAATTTGGCCCTTTTAAAGGAACACGAGGTTCTATATCACAATTTAGAACAAAATACGGAAAAGACTTTGATCCTAAAATTGAAGGACATTTTGACAAATTCAATGTTGATGAAAAAGATCGAAAGTACTTAGAATATAAAAAACACTTTGCAGAAAAGACAGAAGGCGGCAATTTTATAACAAGAATATCGGGCATCAAGGATGAAGATGGTAATGCACTTGGTGTTTTTTCGTCTGGTGAACTGCATTGGCATAGTAATGAGTCTAGTGAAATTACATTTTCGCCAGAAGTAGCATTGTTAGGCGGACAACATATGACAGGAAGTACAACTGGATTTGTACAAAGTGTTGATGCATACAACAACTTTAGTGAAAGTTTCCGTAGTGAATTAGATGAGATGGTTGTTATACATAACTATATTCCAGGCGGTATTAATGATATTGAACTTACAGACAAAGATATGGGTAACATGTTACAGATGGAATTTTGTTATCATCCTGATGCAGAAGTTCCTCTAGTATTAACTAGTCCAGGTGGTCATAAAGGTTTGCATTATACAACTAATACAGCTACAGGTATTAAAGGTATGAGTCAAACAGACAGTGATAAGATTTTTAAAATTATAGATGACGCAGTATTTACTAACAAGTACATTTATGATCATAAATATAAAACAGACAACGAACTACTATTGTTTGATAATAGTGTAACACTTCATAGAAGAAAAGATCCAGGACACAAAGATAGGTGTGCATATAGATTACAGTATGATCCATCTAATTTATTAGATAGTCCTTGGTATCCATTTAATCATTTACCGGAATATGCAGAGAAATATAAAGTGCAAACACATGAACTAATTCAGACATTAAATATTCAGGATTTTAAATTACCTTAAATGAAAAATGTATACCTCTTTCAAGTCAACTACCAGATGGGGCATGGGCAATATACTAGTCTATGGCTACCTTATAGTGTAGCATCCATATGGGCATATGTTGAACAGTTTGATGAGATAAAAAATAACTTTCATGTTAAGGATTGTATTTTTAAGCGAGAAGAATTTAAAGATGTAATAGACAGAATGGAAGATCCTGATGTTTGTTTGTTTAGTCATTACTTGTGGAATGATAATTATAATCTAGAACTTGCTAAACTAATTAAAGAGCGTTGGCCAAATGTACACATTGTATTTGGCGGCCCGCAAGTAGACGAAACAGCAAGTAACTTTTTGTTAGTCAATCCGCATGTTGACACTGTAGTAATTAATGAAGGCGAAGTATCTTTACATACACTTCTTAAAGACTATTTAGAAGATGACGTAAAACCAATATACCATGTTGCACGTAGAGTACAACTAGAAGGCTTACCTAGTCCGTTTACAGATAGTAATATTCTACAAAAAATAGTTGATGAAAATCCTGCAACAAAGTGGGCTACTTGTATTGAAACAAATAGAGGTTGTCCATTTAAATGTAGTTTTTGTGATTGGGGAAGTCTAACACAAAGTAAAATTACAAAATTTGATCTTGATAAAGTATACAAAGAATGGGACTGGATAGTAAACAATGGTATCGAATACGTTCATATTGCAGATGCTAACTTTGGTGTGTTCTATGAAAGAGATAAAGAAATAGTTGACTACATTGTAAAATGTAAAAAAGATACAGACTTTCCTCATAATGTAAGTGCCACGTGGTATAAAAATGCTGCTGAAAAAATGATAGGTCTTGCTAAAATACTTGAAGATGTAAACCTAAACAAAGGATTTACGCTTAGTGTACAAAGTATGAATGAAGAAACACTTGATAGTATTGAACGTAAAAATATGGAAATGTCTAAATTAGCAGACATGTATGCACAATGCGAAAAACAAGATGTAGCATACTATACTGAATTTATTTTAGGATTGCCTTTTGAAACATTACAAACATGGAAGAAAGGATTATGTGCTGCGGTGGAAGCAGGATGTCATCATCATATTGATATTCACCCATTGGAAGTATTAAAGAATAGTGCATTTGCTCAACAGGTAAAACAATTTAGTTACGAAGTGTTTACGTTTACTGTTGTAACTAAAAAACAACCTTCTCTTATACCAGAAAGACACAACTATGTTATTGCTAGTGAATTTATGACAAGGCAACAATACATAGACTCTTGGATGTTTAGTTGGCTAGTACTACACTTCCATCATTATGCATGGACACAACTTCTTGCTAGATTTGCTCGTAAATATAAAGACCTTTCTTACTTACAGTTCTATGAAGATCTATTTGAACAATGTATAAGCAAGGATCCGTTCTTTATGGATTTATATAATAAACAAGAAGCTGAACTTAAAAGTTTCTTTTGGAATACATCTAGTGATACAGTATTTGACAACGACAATGTAATTGTAGTTCTTAATCAAATAGAATGGCACGAAAATAGAGACAAGGTACAACAAATAATATCCGATTGGGCAAGAACATATTTTAGTGACCTTGAAGATGACTTACTTGAAGAAGTAGTACATATGAATACACTGTGGGTTACTAACATGGATAGACATAATGTACATGAAGAAATGTTTGATTACAATATACCAGAGTATATTGTAGGCGATCAGGAACTAGTAAAACAGCCAGTAACTTATACATTCAGTAATAAGTATCGTTGGCCAAACAATAAAGATTTTAAAGATAAGTTATTCTATAAAAATAGAAATGGCTTTAGTATACAAAAAATAGAAAGGGTTAGCGATGCCTGAATTTGTAACAACAATACCAAACTTTTGGGAAGAAGATTTAGCACAGCACACATATGCTAGAGAAGTAGATTGGAGCGCAAAAAACTTTGATCATCTAAACAAAGATGACTATAATAATGGACGTTTGTTACAAAGTTTTAATGAAGAATTGCCCGACTCTGATGCATTTAAAGGTGTCTTAGACGCTCATACAGCGTCAGTAAGCTGGACTTGCATACAACCCAACGTAATACTTCCAACACACAAAGACACGTTTTACACGCTTAGACAGGAGCATCAAGTAGAATTAGATGACTGTTATAGGTATTTGATTTTCTTAGAAGATTGGGAATTTGGACAATTTGTTGGCTTTGAAGAAGCAACAGGATTAGATCGTTGGGTCGCAGGTGATACGTTTAAGTTCACAGGACATGAAATGCACTTTGCAGTAAATGCAAGTGCTGTTAATTTTCATACATGTCAAGTAAGTACGTTTGCTTAGTGTAGATCTGCCCAGGCTGAACCTGTGTATACTTGTAATTTTGTCTCTGTAGTATTAAACACAACCATACCAGCTGCCGGTGTTAGTGCATTTCGAACACCAGTTGTCATATTAGCAAATGTTGCTGCACCTTGAAAGTTAGTTGCTTGACTAGAATCTACAAGTAATGCTGGTGTAGGTGTTCCTGCTGCATTAGCAGTGGCAAGTAATATTGAACCTGGAACTGCGCCTGAGCCTACTGTACCGTTTACTGCAACTTGAATTACTGCTGCTACTGCAGGAGAATTGTCTGAGTCATAACCAAAATAGTTAATCCCCATAATTTCATCTGCGTCTTGTAGTGCAGTTGGTGCCGCCGGCGTACCGCGCGACTTAGAAAATACAATTGACGATCCTACGTCACCGTCTTTAGAAACTTTAATATCAAATAATGAAAAGCTGTCGTCTGCGTTTTGACCTGAAGTAATTGATATACCAGCGTCTGTGCCAGATAGTGTTAATTCTGTACTATTAGTAATACTGTTATCTACATTACCAGAAATTACGCCACTGAGTGAATCAACCATAATTGAACTATCTTCAGCAAATACACTACCTTTAAGATCACCGTCGAAACTACCTAAGTGAGCACCATCATATGTGTTACCTGGAGCAAGTTGTAAAGTGCCTATAGAAGCATCAGCAATCATACTATTAACAATAGTATCATCTAATATAACTTCTTGGATTGATTTAGGAACAAAGTGAACACCGTCATACTGTAGTAAATCAGCTGTTGTTGTTCCAGCGGTGTTTACGTCATTTAACGTATTAAGTGTAATTATACCAACACCTGGAACTGCTACTGATTCCCATTTGCTAGTTGAACTGTTATATGTCAGTACATCGCTATTGCTTGCACCTGTTAGATCAGTATCTGTAAGGCCGTCTAACGTTGCAGATCCACCTCCGCCACCTGAACCAGTAACAATGTTACCTCCAGCAGTACTACCGTCACCGGCGTATAACTTTTTAGTGTCAGTGGTGTAGATTAATTCACCTTCTACGGGTGTTATTAGCAAGCGTTCTGCATCTGTGCCGCGTCTTAGACGTAATGCCATTGTTTATACTCCTGGAATATCTATTATTAGTATTTATACAATATAAAAGAATATCAACTTTCTATTTTCGTTTCTTCATGAAAGTTTTGGTTCTATTTTTAACATCTTGTACAACTTTCGATGTATTTAACCGAAAATCAACATGAGCAATATCGTCATTATATTCTGCTAAAAATGTTTCTAAACTACTTTCAATTGCTGATATATCAGGAGATCCTTTAACAGACTGCTTGTCCATATCAATTTCCCATATTTTGCCGTCATGAAAATGTACATGAACGGTATGAATATATTCGATAGGTACTGCTTTTATTTCAACATCTTCGAATATCTCCGGCCAGTGTTTTATAACTTCGGGTGGCAGTTTATTTTTAGACACTAGGCGCAGTCTTCTTATTGGCTGCTTTCTTTTTGGTTGGTACTAGTTCTTCAGCTTGTCTGCGTAATTCTGCTGCTTCTTTGCTTAGTCTATCTGCATCACTGCGGAACTTCTTAGCAAGTACTTCATCAGTCATAACGCCATCATTAGCTGGCGCACTTCCACCTGCTACTTGAGTAGCACTAAGTACTGGATCATTAGAGCCTCTTACAGGAACAGTGTTACCTTTGCTATCTTTCAATGCTAAGTCTGCTACTGTTACACCTCTTTGTTGTGCAATAACTTCGTTTAACTCATTAAGCATAATTGTTGTGTTTCTATTAGGAATCATCTCAACATTTGCTGTTTTAGTTTTAATCATCTTACCAGTTTGATGAAAACGTGCAAGCATATTACTACCATCTGATAGTGTTGTACGCATCATTACTGTTGCAAGATCTTCTGCTTCTTGTCCAGCTGCCGACTCAACTAATTTAATTAGTGTGTCGTGATCACCAGCTTCTAAATTTTCAGTTGTTACTACAACACAGTCATCTGGCTCACCAGGTAACACTTTGTATGCAACTATTACTTTTCTTTTTGTCGATGAAATTCGACCTACATGTTTTAACATATTATTCTCCTTGTGCCGGCTGCTGTTGTGCAACGGCTCCTAAAAATGTTTCTAATTTGTTATAAGTTTGACCAACTGTCATCATCTCATTAGGCTTAAAAGCGCCACGTTGACTAGCAACATCAATAATGCTTTTCAATGCTTGCAGGTCTTGTACAGTTAGATCTGGGCCTGCTTGTTGTTCTTCGGGTGCCGGTGCCACTGGTGTTTCTACTTCAGTTGCATCAACGTTTTTATCTTCGCTCATAATTGTCTCCTTGTAATATTATATATGCGCATATTATTTATTTGTACTTCAAATGTGGACACGCTAACATGAAATAACTCATGTCTTTTGTTTCTTCAAATCCAACAGTTAGTACCTGTGTTAACTTATTGTCACTGTTTAAAGTTACATTCTTGCCAGCATAGAATCTATGTTTTAAATGCTGTTTAATCCATTTAACTAAACTTTCTTCTAAGTTATACTTCATAGGTAAGTTAATGTACTCGAAATGAGGCGGAGCCGCTTTGACTTGCCTCAATTCAAATATATTAAGTGGATTTATTTTTCTATTCTTTATCATGCTGCCGCGTCATAGTGTACTGTTTGTCCAAATGGTCCTTGCAACCCTTTGTCACGATTGCTGTGAATAACAAATACTGTGTCACAGTAGTCTGGATCTCCCCAACTATCCCATGCATAGCCATCTGTAAACATAATGAGCTTCTTAGGAACATAGTCTTGTTCTTTCATGTATGTCCAATTAGCCATAAAGTCAGTGCCGCCACCGCCCATTAGTTCGTAATCAGCTAAGTCTTCGCCACCATCTGAACTAAAGTCTTCTTCGTTGTAAACGGCTGTATCAAAGCACCATACTTTAATTTTATAGTCTTGATATTCTTCCATAATACCTTTAACTTCGCTTAGGAAATCTTTGCCTTGTACTTCACCAATTGAACCACTCATGTCAATACATACAGCAATATCAATTGTGTCTTGAAAGTCCATGCCAGGCAGTATAGCACCGCTCATTTGTCCTTTACGTGAAGGTCGTGTAAACGTGTAATCGCTACGTATAATGCTCTGAATTTGTTGACGTAGTATTTGACGCCAATTCATCTTAGGCTCGGTAAGCTCTTTGATAATACGTGCAACAGCACCTGGAACATTGCCAGCACCAGCAGTTTGCGCGGCACTAATCATGTTCTCTTTGATCTCATCTTTAATCTTTTTAACTTCTTCTTTGCTGTATTTAGGCTTAGATTTGCTTACAGTATTTCCATTACCGTCTTCGCCTTCGTCACCGTCTGCACTACCTTCGTTGCCTTCATCCATATCAAGATGCTCGTCTAGCATTTCGCCAAGTTGATCTAAATACTCTTGGCCATTCTGCTTAGCCTGCTCGTATACATCATCGTATACTTCTTCGCTAGTCCAGCCTTCATATTTAAAGTCTTGGTAGCAACTTACAATACTAGGAATAGTTCCAATACGGTCACGTACTAGTGTATTGTTTACAATATAGTCTGCACTAATATTATAGATCATAGGGTTACGATCTTCTCTACGACCTATGTGATCAAATACCATATGCAAAATTTCGTGTGCAACAACGAACTCAATTTCTTTATTGTTCATTGCATTAAAGAATTGTGTGTTGTAATATAAGTTACGACCATCTACAGCCGCAGTAGGTAACCAATCATCGGCAGCAACAATGCGTAAACGTGTTGCCATGTTACCAAAGAAAGGGTGACGCAATAACAAGCCAATACGTGCTGTAATAATACGATCCATTACTTCTACACGCATTGTTTCTAATGCTTCAGGTGTAATATCCGGGTCCGGAGTAAAGTTTTTTAACTTACTTGCTGTGTCTTTAGTACTCATATCTATCGCCCTTTTTATTAACTTATACATATATTATAGCATCATTAGTATATATGTCAACCATTAATTGCTCACTAAGAAACGAACGACCCCAAAAGAGCCGTTCGTTTTGTATCTTAAGCCTCCTGTGCAGCCTTAATATACTTGCCATAACGTTCGTGGAATTCATCAAAGCACTCCACTTCGTCTGGATCAATGGGCAATGAATACTGTGTTAGTGCGAGCTTAATGCCCATAACAACTAATTCAGTATCGAAGTTATCCATTGAAAAGCGCAGGAAGTTGTTGACTTTTTCATCAAACTTCTTATCGTTCTTGTCTGATGCTTCTTTCAACTCGTAGCAAAGAGATACAGTTAAGGAATACATTGCACTGATCTCTTTAGTTGACATCTCTTTTACTTTTCCTGCAAGGATGTCGGATGGGTTAGGCATGTTTGAAGCAACCTTACGGTGTGCCATAAACTTAACTGCCAAACCTTCACCAACTGAACCAGCTACTAAGTCAGTAGTGGTTGCTTCGTCTAAGTCATCTTCTAGCAATTCGCTAACAAATGACCATGAACGAGGTGTTGCAAAAGAACGACTTGGACTTTTAGGATCAAAGTCATATAAGTCTTTCTTTGCAAATGTCAAGTAACCTACAACATCTGTATGTTCATTATGTGCAACAGCCCAATTGAACCAATCGTTGAAGTCTACTGCTAATTCTAAGTGTATGAATCGATTAGCTAACGGAGCAGGCATTCTGTATGTAACGCCTTTGTCAGCTTCTCGGTTACCAGCCGCAACAACTGAAACGTTGTCTGGCAATTTGTAAGTACCTACTCGACGATTAAGAATTAACTGGTATGCTGCCGCTTGTACACTAGGCGCTGCCGAATTCATTTCGTCTAAAAATAATGTAATGTGATCGAACTGTGCCGCAAACTCTTCGCTTGGAAGTTCGCTAGGCGCACCCCAAACCATTGTACCTGAGTTGCTGTCAAAGTATGGAATACCTTTAATATCTGTAGGTTCCCATAATGACAAGCGAATGTCGATTAAGTGTGAATTTGAAAATTCTTGACTAACTTGACGCACAATATCGGATTTACCAATACCTGGAGGTCCCCATAAAAATATAGGACGTTGCTTCTTCATTGCATGATGAATGCTTTTCTTTGCGCCATTTGGTGTAACAGTTCTTGTACCAGTTTCCATTGTCATATTCCCTCTAAGTGTTGTTCAGTGCATTATTTAAACTATACATATAGTATACGTTAAAAACACGGGTTTGTCAACCTTTTTCTAAAAAAAGAACTTGTTTAAAAACAATGACTTAGGATTTTTCTTGTCTTGTAATTGCTTTTGTTAAGCCATATTTACGTAAATCGCCACTGAAAAGAGTCAGTTCGACTGCTTTCTTTTCGTTCGTTACTACAATACTTCTATTAGTTAAGTAGTAAGGACAGTCAATAAACTTGTCAAGATGTATTATTACTTGAGTAGATAATGGCACATCTCTAGGATAAGGAATATCATATGTTGCTAGATCTATTTCAGTTAGCACATCAAATCCCATTTCGGTTAAACGTAGTCCGCCTTCTTCTTTGTCTCTGTTGTTCTTCCACCACAAAGGCATATACTCGCGTACTGTTGAAAAGTTTGTACTTTTACCAAGTTCCTTTAGAAAGAGCTTAGTATATGTTTCTTTCCAGTTCATTCTTCAGTTACCAGTTCACCTTGGGTAAGTTTGAAAACTGAAAATTCCTCTGACTTAAACATTTCATTTAATTTTTTAGCAAGATTGTGTGCATGACCTGGATTAGAGAAACTTACTTTCTTATACTTTGGTCCAGGATAATTTGTAAGTGCGTTTGCACTTTTAAGATTAAATGGTTTTTCTTGATAAAACACTGCCCATATAGCATCAGCTTCTAACACTTGCTCACTTTTATAGGTCTTATTATTAATGTTTTCTAATATTACTGTTGGCTTTGGCCTGCTCATATGCGTAATCCTTTTAATTAACTACGCATATATTTATCCTTTTCTAATAAACTACGCAGTTTACTAAGACGCCGGTCAGCATTATATTTCCAATATTTAAAAATGATTATGTATAAAGGCCAAATAAGAGGTACTTCAAAACAACGATTGCCTTTAACTACAAGGCAATACCATATCCAAGATTTATCAATATGCATGAATCCACAGATAGACACATAATCCTACTTCCAGCCTGAGCCACTATCAATATTAACTTGAATTACTTCGTCATCGTTGTTTTTTGAATCTGCTACAAGTTTTTCTAAGTCGCCGTGCAATCGACTCATTACTGCTCCTAGCGTAAATGCTAAATTTTTGGCAGTTTTAATATCTAGCTTGACTTCATTAGCACGACTATTATCAGCCGCTTTTACAGCATTTAAGAACTGTTGCAGAGGTATTGTATTAATAGGATCAACGGTTGGCACGACTTAACTCCTGACGCATTTCTAATTCTGATTTAAATGGTCCTTTTGATTCGTAACGCTCAACAGTAATAAGTTTAGGACAAAACGACTTTACCCAACCTTTGTCAAAGTGTATAATATAATATCCTGCACAATAAGAACTTTTAGACTTTTGCGATTTTGTAAATAATGGCAGCTTGCGTTTTACATCATACATTGTATTGTAAGGACTAACGCTAGTTGGAAAACCATGTACAATATATTTCTCTTCAGGCACAGATTTTGCAACTGGAGTAATATCAGTCCATACTATGTCTGATCCAAATTTCTTTTTCATTTGACGCTTACTGTCAAAAAAGATAGTTTCTACTCTACTACTAAACATATAGCGATCATCGTTCCATGATATAGTACCAATGCGTTCTTCGTCGTTTGTAACAATCCAAAATTTATCTTTAACTACGGATTTTGCTTTTAATGTCATACAGGGTACCTCGCTTGTAATGGTTGTGCATATGCTTGTGCCTGATCTGCAATACGTTGCATATCCCACTTAGCACAGAATTTCATAAGACGCATGCCTACTTGTTGTACTTCTTTAGGCTTTGCGTTTTCTGCAATAGTATTATTAATTATCTCTCTAATATCTGCAGGTTGTGCAGACAAGTCACACAGTACAACATTACGATTGTAGTCATCAAGTACACGATGCTCTTCACCATTATGATCAGTCCAACGTTGTAGCATCATGTTATTCCAGTTAAAGCCTTTAGACTCTTTATCTGCAAATGCTTCGTTAAGGCCTACTTTGTTCTTAGTGCCTTTTGTACGTACACCAGGGTAAGCACTAAACACGTTGTCACTAGTGTCGCCACGCATACACTTCTCAAACAACATAAAGTCGGGTACAGGTGCTGCCTTAGGCTCTTTAGTCTTCTTGTCAATAACAGGATCGCCTTTGTCTGTAAAGTAACCTTCGTGTGTAATAGTTGTGTTACTTACACCATTGTACTGTGTACAGTTAGGACCAATAAGTTGTGCAAAGTCACCATCTGTACTAACAATAACACAATGATCGTTAGGGTGTGATTGTACCCAGCCTGCAATCAAATCATCTGCTTCTAGTTGCGGATGACGCATAACAGTACAGTTAGTCTTGTCATTTACAAAGTCTTTAAACTCATCAAAGAGTTCCCAAAACACTGTATCTTCTTCTTGCTGTAAAGGAGTAAGTGCATCACGTGCCACTTGTCTGTTACGCTTGTAAGGTTCGTAATAATCCTTGCGCCAGCTACGTCCTTCTAAACAAAACACAACATGATCTGCTTTAAAGTCAGTCCACGCTTTCTTTACACTGTTGAGTGTAATATGTATTGCCATGCCTGCTTTAGTGTCAATGTCGCCACGAACAACATGCCTTGCACGGAAAAAAGTGTTAGCTGTATCTACTAGTACATAAGTTGCCATTATATTGCCTTGTCTTGTGTTAATTTAAATATAGTATAGCATGGTTTATACTTGATGTCAAGCATAATTTAGTGCTATTGAAATTCTATCTTCTGTGTTAGTTCCTTGTCTTACACAATGCTGTATGTAAGATCTAAATATAACTAACATGCCTTCTTTTGGTTGATATGCTATACGTTCGAACGTCATCTCGTCTCGTTCTTCGATATTTTGTACTGGCATCATATCAGGCACTAGTGGATTTTCAAATACAATACTTCCGCTACCTTCAGGTACTTTTGGATAATATACTGCACTAAACACACTGCTTGGATGAGCATGATATTCTTGCCAGGTGCCTTGTGGATTAATATTACCCCACGCACTTGCACACTCATGTTGGTAATTTGATTTATGTGCATGAGTAAAATTCTTTACATGTTCTGCTACAGATTCAAGTAAGGGAGCAAATACTTCGTCTGTTCGCAGATCAAACTCAGCATGGGTAGTATATGTATTACCTTCCCAACCTTTGCCACCTGACTCTACTGTTTCTTGAAGTTTATATAATCGTTCGTTCCATATTTGATTTTGTTTAGCATCAAATAAATCAGTTTCAATATAGATAGGTGTAGGAAAATATAAATTTATTTCAGGCATTATCTAAGATACCTCAGACTTTCCACCATTAATTGGAACTACATTAATGTAGCCAGCACCTCTATCTGTGCTTTGTCCTTCTTCTTCGAGCATGTTATATACAATATCTCTAAACCAACGATCTACAATTTCTTCTTCTGGATCGTTTTCGACACCATATCCTGCTTGAACAAGTTGTGCAATAAAGTATTCGTTCCAGTCAAGTTCGAAAAATCCGTTACGAACATTTTCTGCATTAACCTTAACATCAATAACATTTACCCAAGGTTCTTTTTTACGTGTGTGGTAGTCTTTAGGATCACGCTGTTTAAGTAACGCCATCTTGTCAGATTCAACTTGTGCCTTTTCGGCTTCTACCTTATCTAGTCCTGTTAGTTTTTTTATAAAGTTCTTCATATTAATCCTTTCTCCCTTAGTTGTTCATCCAAGTTTTTGTCGATAGGTGCTTTCATTGCTTTATCGACCCTTTCTTTTTGTACTTTATCAAGTGCCCCATGCATTTCCGAATAGGGATATATGGAGCCTTGGGGTAAATCTCCATCCTTCTGCCATACACGCTTCAGCCACGTCTTTAACATTGAGGGCATATTCTTCACTGCGTCCACCCAACGGCATAAGGTATACCGGACATTGTACCCCGGCACTTCTGTAAGCGTCCACAGCTCTTTTAACTTCTTCAAAGTCGTCTTCAGTAGCCACAACAAACTTAAGATAAAGTTCACTACCATTAACACTGTTATACTGACTAGCAACATCAGGCTTAATAGCAGTCTCCCAAGGTTCTCCTGAGACACTAAGTTTTGGGGAACAACTCCAAGTGACTTCAAATCTATCTTGAGTGCTGAGATAATCAAAGAAATCGTCTTTGAGTACTTGTGTAGTGTTTGTTTCAAATGTAACATTTTTTAAATCCTGCATACGTGGGTGTTCGAATAGCTCAACATACAACCGTTGCCAAGCAAGTAGCGGCTCTCCGCCTGTCATAATCAAATGAACATCTTGTCCATTATCTTGCACCCACTTACCATTCGGAGTGAGCGATAGCAAGTGTTCAACTACTTCGTCTACAGTTGCTTGTCGATTAAAGTGTTTAAACTCTGGATAGATACTTGCGTATGTATCACAACCTGTATGTATAATAGGCAAGTCATTAAACTCTTTAGTTGTTTTGTGTACATCCTTAGCAATTAAATCTGCTACTTCAGGATTGTGTTTAATACCGTCAGCGTGTAATTCTGTTCGGTTACGTTTTTCATCTGTACCAAAGTTCATGCAACGAAAGTTACAACCGAAAGTGCGCAGGAATACACTGGGTACTCCTACAAACTTACCTTCGCCTTGTACTGAATAAAACGCTTCTGAATATCTAAGTTTCATTAGCAACTAAACTCCTGTTGTAGTTTAATGTTATCAAAGAACTCTTTCTTTGTACCTGCGTCATCTTTAAATGCACCACGTAGTAC
>Ga0208897_1000730_pt1 | contig 14496 bp, 6 predicted proteins | sample ColrivemetaGS697_FD_187594 | JGI IMG/M metagenome (GOLD analysis project Ga0208897, IMG submission 187594) | Estuarine microbial communities from the Columbia River estuary, USA - metaG S.697 (SPAdes) (version 2) | ecosystem: Environmental > Aquatic > Marine > Intertidal zone > Estuary | place...
ACTGTTCTTTGATCGGAAGTTGCCCGTAGTAGTCCAAATGATCTTGGTATTGAGCGATTAGATCTCTGTAGAGTTTATCTCCTTTTTCAAGAGCGCCTGCTTGATAATACCCCTCGATAAATGGTTCAACGAATGCGTAAAAACCAAATTGTTGTAGGGGTACATACTTCATGGCGATATCACAAATTTCTATCGCTTTCTCATTAGCGCCCTCTGCTATTAAGGCGTTGACCAATCGAGCAAGGTGGGTTCTAAATGATAGACCCTGTACTTTGGTCTGTCCGTCGATGTACAGGTTTAGATCGTCCGAGTTGCCCCAAGTCCATGAGGTGACTATATCATACATGGTATCAGTATCTATACGTCCAAACTCATAAGTGTTTTGTTTGGGAGTTTTGATAGGCACGAGTTTATAGGCCATTCCATCCAGTTGGAGATAGTCTTGCAGCCAGATGTACTCAGCGGGATCAAAACTACCACCCGAGAAATATATGGGGCGTTTCCAGTCATTGTTGGCCAATATATCCAGCATCAATATTCTGTTTTTGGGCAATGCGCTCTTGGGCAGATCAATGTCTATGTAATCTACGATCAGCGCACTGTCTTTAAGGGCGACTAATCCACTTTCCAAAACATTCTTTTTGTTGACTGGAATTCTTATTTTATTGGTTGGATAGTAGACTATATTCAAGCTTGACTCCGGGTATTGACTCAAGTCCGCCCCTTTGTTCTCAAGAATATATTTAAATTTTGTTTGAGGTTTTCCACTGCCGATCCAAGCCATCCAATCTTGAATAGTCCAGCGGTTGTCCGTTATTTCTTGGTAGTAGACCGCATCGAGCGTACCAAATCTGTATTGATTGTGGTTGAGCTGGCTGGGAATAGGCTCGCTCAAGTACGCTTTGCGCTTCATCTGATCTATATACCAATCCGTAGCCAATAAACTCGTGCAGATCACCCGAACATCAGTTCTGTATCCTTCGATTTCTTGGAGGTACCAAAGAGGAAAAGTATCGTTGTCCCCAATAGTAAAAATCAGCGCACCACTGTTTTCCTGGGTGGATTTCAAATAGGCTTCCGCTGTGGACCGAGCGGTATATCTATTGCTTCTGTCGTGGTCATCCCAGTTTTGAACTCCCATCAAAACAGGGGCTGCCAAAAGCCCTAATCCAACAGTCAATGGGGCGGTAAAGCGATGATCTCTGATTTTGGCTATTGCCTCATAAAGTGCCATAACGCCTAATCCCATCCAAATAGCAAACACATAAAATGCACCAACTAAAGAATAATCTCTTTCTCGGGGCTGAAAAATAGGCGGGTTGGTGTAAAACTGAATGGCCAATCCGGTAAATAGGAAGAATACCATCAACACCCAAAATTGTTTTTTATCCTTTTTGAACTGATAAGCGATTCCCATCAAGGCTAGCAAAAAGGGCAAGAAATAATACGTGTTGCGTCCCTTGTTTTGGGCTATGTCTTCCGGAAGATTTTCTTGGGTACCCAGACGATAACTATCTATCCAATTAATCCCGCTTAACCAATTTCCGTGGTTGTCATACCTGCCTTGAACGTCGTCTTGTTTGCCCACAAAATTCCACATCAGGTACCTCCAGAACATATAATTGAATTGAAAATCAACCATATAGGTCAGGTTGTCTGAAAGGGAGGGTGGCTGAATGTCTATATAAGGACCTAATTCTTTGAGTATGCTGATCAATTCGCTAGCTCCATAAGCACCTGAGGAAACATTTTTTCTCACCTCAGCAATGGCTGTTTGCAAATCTTTATTGCCCGCATATTCCGGTTTTGCCGTAAAAACAGGCGCACCGTAGTAGGTGATGTAGTTTTCGGCGTTTTGTTCACTCCACATTCTGGGTAAAAAGCCCGTGTGCTTGGGGTCAGCGCCACGCCCTGCGTTTTTATACGCATTGACAATTTCGTATTTCCCCGTGGTATAGTTCTTTTCGTATTTGGGTTTATCGTCCTTATCTACCCCATCACTCGAAAACAAATTGGTGTAGTAGGCACCGAAAAAAGGGCTGTCCACACCCGGGTATTGTTCCCTGTTGTAGTAGGCAAGTAGTGATCTCGCATCAGAAGGGTCATTTTCATTGACCACCACCTGAGCATTGGCCCGGATGGGCAACATTAACCAGGTGGAGAATCCCAGAAGCAAGAACAAGGCGCAAAGGACAGCAGTATGTGCCGAACGAAGTGACTTTCTGGATGTATAGCGAAGCGCCCAGACAAATCCCAGGGATATAAGAAGTCCCAGTAATAATGATCCTCCATTAAACGGAAGCCCAAATTCATTGACAAAAAACACTTCAGCCCAACCGAACGCTTTGAGTACATAGGTCAAAGAAAATTTATACACTAAGAGTAGGGTAGCCACTGAAGCCGCATTGGCCAGGGCAAAGTTTTTAATCGTGGTGGTAGGGTATCTCTTGAAGTAATACAGCAGACCTATAGAGGGAATGGCCAGAAAGCCCATAAATTGAATGCCAAAGGTGAGACCTATGATGAACCAAATCAGCACCAACCATCTATTTCCTCTGGGACTATCGATTTCGTCCACCCATTTAAGTCCGAGCCAGAGCAATAGGGCCATGATTAAACTAGCCATGGCATATACTTCAGTTTCCGTGGCATTGAACCAAAAACTATCTGTTGTGGCAAATCCCAAAGCACCTACGAGTCCGCTGCCTAATAGAGCTATGTATTTTCTGGAGGTCCAGGTTGTTTGTGGATTGAGTAACAACCCCAAACGGGTAATAGTCCAAAACATAAACAGTATAGTGAAGGCGCTAGAGAACGCGGAAACCGCATTAACCATCAGAGCCACGTGTTGTGCATCGATGGCAAATAGGGCGAAAAACGCACCGATCATCTGTAATAGTGGTGCCCCTGGGGGGTGGCCTACTTGAAGTTTGGCGGAAGTGGAAATGTATTCGCCAGCGTCCCAAAAACTGCCGGTGGGTTCAATGGTAAGTCCGTAAATGCACAAAGCAATAGCAAAACTAATCCAGCCCAAGCGGCGGTTCCAGACCTCAAATAACTGTGGTGTCATGTGTATAAATTGAGGCACAAACATAATGAAAAAACCCTGAGTTTCCTCAGGGTTTCGTTGTTGGCCTACTAGGATTCATTTTCTCGCTCTACTCGAAAATGGGCTGTTTGGGGCGGTACAAACACCAAAACACATAAGCAGCTGCGCTGCTTGTTTTTTTTATTCCCAGTTCGCAGTCAATAGCGAGCTTTTGATGCTCAAGGAAACAAAAAAACCCTGAGTTTCCTCAGGGTTTCGTTGTTGGCCTACTAGGACTCGAACCTAGAACGACTGAACCAAAATCAGCTGTGTTACCAATTACACCATAAGCCAATGCGGGTGCAAATTTAATACAAAGTTTTATTTTGACAAGAAAAGCGGATTTATTTTTTGGATCTATTGGTTTTGGAGATCTAAATAATTGACGTATATTTGCCCAGTAAATGAAAAGTAACAGCGAGAGGGGACATTAGTCCCCTCTTTTATTACACAAATATGACGTTTAAAGAGCGCGTACAAGAGTTGCTTAATCAGGGTTTGGAAACTCACCCTCACTTGTTTTTGATCGATTTCACAGTAGGCGCAGATCAAAAAATAAATGTTGTTTTGGATGGGGATCAAGGAGTCACCCTTCAGGATTGCATGGACATTTCAAGAGCCATTGAACATCAGTTGGATCGAGAGGAGTTTGATTTTGCCTTAGAGGTGGCCTCCGCAGGAGCGACCGCCCCGCTTAAATTGGCGAGACAGTACGCCAAAAATATTGGCAGAACCCTTTCGGTTCAAACAGCCGATCAAAAAGTGGAGGCGGAACTGGTTGAAGCTGATGAATCGACGATTCTGCTTCGCTGGCAAGCCAGAGAGCCCAAGCCGATAGGCAAAGGAAAGCATACAGTAGAAAAGGAATGGAACGTTCCTATTTCAGAGATTATAGAAGCAAAAGTGATTATCAAATTTTAATTGTAGAGCAAGATGGAAAATATTGCACTCATTGAATCTTTTTCTGAGTTTAAAGACGACAAGTTTATCGACAGAGTAACGCTGATGGCGATACTTGAAGAGGTGTTTAGAAGCGCCTTAAAAAAGAAGTTCGGTTCGGATGACAACTTCGATATCATCATCAACCCGGATAAAGGGGATTTGGAAATCTGGAGAAATCGTGTGGTCGTAGAGGATGGCGCTGTGGAAGATCCCAATGAGGAAATTTCTTTGACGGAAGCCAGAAAAATTGAACCTGATTTTGAAGTAGGTGAGGATGTTTCCGAGGAAGTGAAATTGATCGACCTAGGCCGTCGCGCTATTTTGGCCTTGCGTCAGAACCTAATCGCCAAGATCCACGAACACGACAACACTACTTTGTACAAGCAGTTTAAGGATCTAGAAGGCGAATTGTATACCGCCGAAGTACACCATATCCGTCATCAAGCTATTATTTTGTTGGATGATGAAGGCAATGAAATTATTTTGCCTAAAGACAAACAGATTCCTTCTGATTTCTTTAGAAAAGGGGACAACGTTCGTGGAATTATCGATTCAGTCGATTTGAAAGGAACGAAGCCTACGATCATTATGTCTAGAACATCGCCCAAGTTCTTGGAGGCGTTATTTGCCCAGGAAATACCCGAAGTTTTTGACGGTTTGATCACCATCAAAAAAGCAGTGCGTATTCCCGGCGAAAAAGCCAAAGTGGCCGTTGAATCATACGATGATCGCGTGGATCCAGTAGGGGCCTGTGTAGGTATGAAAGGTTCTAGAATTCACGGTATCGTTCGCGAGTTGGGCAACGAAAATATCGATGTTATCAACTGGACCAACAACCCTCAATTATTGGTTACTAGAGCATTGAGTCCTGCTCGAGTGAGTTCAGTGGTGCTTAATGATGAAAACAAAACTGCGCAAGTTTATTTAAAACCTGAGGAAGTTTCTAAGGCTATTGGTAGATCTGGGCACAATATCAGATTGGCTGGTCAGTTGACTGGTTATGAAATCGATGTATTTAGAGAAGGTGTTGAAGAAGATGTTGAATTGACCGAATTCTCCGACGAGATCGAAGCTTGGATCATCGATGAGCTCAAGAAAATCGGCTTGGATACGGCTCGTTCTGTATTGGAACAAGACGTAGCTGAATTGGCCCGACGAACCGACCTAGAAGAAGAAACCATTTTGGATGTCATCCGCATCCTTAAAGAAGAGTTAGAAGATTAAGCTATATTTGCAAACGGATAAGCAGCAAGGAACCAAATTTTATGGCAGAACAAGAAACGATTCGACTAAATAAAGTCCTCAGAGAACTGAATATATCGCTCGATAGAGCGGTAGATCACCTCTCTTCAAAGGGGTTTGACGTCGAGGCCCGTCCTACGACCAAAATTTCCCATGAAGTATATCAGGTGTTACTCGATGAGTTCCAGACTGATATGACTAAAAAAGTCGCGTCTCAAGAAGTTGGTGAGGAAAAACGCAAAGAAAAAGAAGCGCTTCGCATCCAACTTGAAAAAGAGTTAGAAGATAAAAGATTGGCCCAGGCTAAATCGGAGATCGTTCGCGCTAAATCCACCTTGGACAAACCCAAGATGGTGGGCAAGATTGATCTAAATCCGAAACCAGCCGCTCCAGAGCCTGAGGTGCCTGTAGTTAAAGAAGCTCCATCCGTTGAGGTGGTCGCTGAAGTGATTGAACAAAAAGAAGTAGAAGCACCAGTTGCTGACCCTGTCGTTGAGCCAGTGACCCCTGAAGTAGTCAATACGCCTGAGCCAGAAGCGGTTCCTAGTGAAGTTGCGGCTCCAGCTGAAGCGGAAGTACCCGAGCAGGAAGAATCCCAAACCTTTGAGACCAAATACCAAAAATTAACAGGTCCTAAGATCATGGGGGAGAAAATCGACCTCACTAAGTTTGATCGACCCAAGAAAAAACCTACGGCTGCCCAGAATGCTGAAGCAGACGCTAAAAAGAAAAGAAAACGCATCACCACCAAGCCTGGAGCTACTGGCGGTGCGCCAAACACACAAGATCGTTTTCGCCCCAAGCCTTCAGGAGCGCCTCGAGTGGAGCCTACGGAAGAAGATGTGCAAAAACAAGTGCGTGAAACACTGGAGAAGCTTCAAGGTAAAACCAAAAAAGGCAAGGGAGCTAAGTACCGTCGAGACAAAAGAGACATGCACCGATCCATGGCTGAGCGAGATATCGAGCAGCAAGAGTTGGAGAGCCGCATCCTGAAAGTGACCGAGTTTGTCACCGCCAATGAGGTGGCTACCATGATGAATGTATCGACCACGGAGATTATCTCTGCTTGTATGTCCTTGGGAATGATGGTGACCATGAATCAACGTCTTGATGCGGAAACCCTCAGCATTGTTGCAGAGGAGTTTGGTTACAGCGTTGAGTTTGTCACTGCGGATCTAGAAGAAAATATTGAAGTTGTCGTTGATGCTCCTGAGCAGTTACAGCACAGAGCGCCGATTGTTACGGTCATGGGTCACGTAGACCACGGTAAAACTTCTTTATTGGATTACATCAGAAAGGCCAATGTAATCGCCGGTGAAAGCGGTGGAATCACCCAGCACATCGGTGCCTATGCAGTAACCCTTGAAGGTGGACAAAAAATTACTTTCTTGGACACCCCTGGTCACGAGGCGTTTACCGCCATGCGTGCTCGTGGTGCTCAAGTAACCGATATTGCTATTATTGTAGCTGCGGCTGATGACAACATCATGCCCCAAACTAAGGAGGCAATCAGCCACGCGCAAGCTGCTGGTGTACCCATCATATTTGCCATCAATAAAGTGGACAAACCCACCGCTAATCCTGAGAAGATCAAAGAAGGATTGGCCCAGATGAATCTTTTAGTCGAAGATTGGGGGGGTAAAATTCAATCGCAAGATATTTCAGCCAAAACAGGTCTAGGTATTAAGGAATTGCTTGAAAAAGTCCTTCTTGAAGCCGAACTTTTAGACTTAAAAGCCAACCCAGATCGTCTGGCCAATGGTACCGTTGTTGAAGCGCTGCTCGATAAGGGTCGTGGCTACGTATCTACGGTTTTGGTGCAAAATGGTACCCTTAAGATCGGAGATTACGTGCTGGCAGGTACCTGCAGTGGTAAGATCAAAGCCATGCAAGATGAGCGTGGACAAAATATTAAAGTTGCTGGTCCAGCCACACCTATTTCTATATTAGGTTTAGATGGTGCGCCACAAGCAGGGGATAAATTCAAAGTATACGAGGACGAAAAAGAAGCCAAGCAAATAGCTTCTAAACGCGCTCAATTGATGCGTGAACAGTCTGTTCGCACACAAAGGCACATCACCTTGGACGAAATTGGTCGAAGAATTGCACTTGGTGACTTTAAAGAACTGAACGTTATTCTCAAAGGAGACGTGGATGGTTCTGTAGAGGCGCTGACCGATTCATTCCAGAAATTGTCTACCGACGAAATCCAAGTGAATATTATTCACAGAGCGGTGGGAGCTATTACGGAATCGGATGTATTGCTCGCTTCGGCTTCTGATGCAATCATCATTGGATTTAATGTACGCCCTATGGGTAATGCACGTGACCTGGCTGAGAAGGAAGAAATCGACATCAGGACGTACTCCATCATCTATGATGCAATCAACGATCTGAAAGATGCGATGGAAGGGATGCTTTCTCCAGAAATGAAGGAAGAGATCAACGGAACTGCTGAGGTGCGTGAAACCTTTAAAATATCTAAAATCGGAACCATTGCAGGTTGTATGGTGCTTACCGGTAAGATATTTAGGGATTCAAAAATCAGGTTGATCCGTGAAGGAGTGGTGGTCTACACCGGAGAGTTAACCTCCCTAAAGCGATTTAAAGATGACGCCAAGGAAGTAGCTAAAGGTTATGATTGTGGTATGCAGATCAAAAACTACAATGATCTATATGAAAAAGACATTATAGAGGCCTACAAAGAAGTAGCTGTCAAGAAGAAACTAAAATAAAAAAAGCCCGAAAGGGCTTTTTTTATTTTAGTTAATGATCACAAGGTTTTTTCTGGTTTGATTAAAACAGAAGTTTTATAGATCCTTCTGATGGCGATTAATTTCTTCTCAGCGGCTAATCGCGTGGCAAAGGCACCCACCCTCACCCGGTAGCTTGGAGATCTAAAATCAAGAAAAACAGGGGTGTCGGGAAAAGCGGATTGGGCTTCAGCCATGATTTTTTGTGCATTTTGGTAGTTGCCCGCATAAATCTGTATACGGTATGCCGAAGTAATGCGGTTTAATGCTTGATAATCCTCGAGCATCCAGTTGATTTTATCGGCGGATTTTGCCTCTGAAACCAATAGACTATCTCGTTGACCCCAAGCGGAGAAAGCTAGGGCATTGAAGAGGCCAAATGCGGTGTAACAAAGTATTTTTTGTCTCATGCAGCAAAGGTATATTTTATTTGTAACAGCGCGTATTTATCTCTTATTTAGAACAAGTATAAATTATTAATTATCCAACTTTATGGATCAATGAAATAAAGTCTATTGTTTATTTTTGCTTGCGAAATATAGTAGGCCTTAGACATTAAAAAAATGAGGTTTTACTTGATCTTCACAGCAAACTATACTCTATGAAAAAGGTGATTTGCCTCCAATCCATCTCCCGAATTTTTTCGTTGCTTTTCCTGTCTATGTACCTGTCTTTCAGTGCTGTTATGGCTCAAGAAGCTGCTGCTGATGATGTCCAAAAAGGGAAGCAATTGTTCAATCAAAATTGCGCTGCTTGTCACGCCTTGAACCGCAAAATGACCGGTCCAGCTTTGGCTGGGGTTGTCGGTAAGTACGATGGTGATAAAGAATGGTTGTATGCTTGGATCAAAAACAGTCAGTCGTTGATCAAATCTGGTGACGCTCGTGCACTGGCTATTTACAACGAATACAACCAAACACAGATGACCGCTTTTCCTCTTTTGAGCAACAGCGATATCGATGCTATTTTGGCTTACACAGACGCGCCTGAACCCGCACCTGCTGCACCTGCTGCTATGGCAAGTGCTGAAACAGCTGCGCCGGCTGCATCGGGAGTTTCCAATGAGTTAATTCTCGGTGCCTTAGTCGTTGTCTTTGCTCTGTTGTTGTTGATGTTGGTCTTTGTCAGACGCATCTTGACTAAAATTGCTGTAGCTAACGGGATTTATACCGAGGAGAAAAAAACGGAAATCCCCTCATTCTGGAAGTATTTTTCCAACAATCCCTTTCTGATTTTTGTTACAGTTATTTTCCTTTTACTGTTTAGTGCGTACCAGGTGTATGGTTATTTGTCTCAAATAGGTGTTGATCAGGGCTATGCGCCGATTCAGCCCATTCACTTTTCTCATAAAATTCACGCTGGAGATAACAAAATTGAGTGTACGTACTGTCACTCTTCGGCCAGGAGTTCAAAACATTCCGGTGTGCCTTCGCTAAATATTTGCATGAATTGCCACAAATCAATCTACGAGTACAAGGGTAACCCTGAAGGTCCAACACCAGAAGACATAGCCGAGGGATACACTAACGAGTTCTACACAGGTGAGATTAAGAAGCTATACCAAGCTGTTGGTTGGGATGAAAACACCCAATCGTACACGGGTAATGCGAAACCGGTAGAGTGGGTGCGCATCCACAAGTTGCCAGACTTTGCTTATTTCAATCACGCTCAACACGTCACTGTGGCTGGTGTTGCTTGCCAAACATGTCATGGACCTGTTGAAGAGATGGAAATTGCTTACCAGTATTCCCCATTAACTATGGGGTGGTGTATCGATTGCCATAGAGCCACTGAAGTGGATGTCAAGGGCAATGAATACTACGCTTCCATACACAAAGCACTTTCAGAGAAATACGGTGTTGAAAAGCTGACTGCAGCACAAATGGGCGGGCTTGAATGTGGAAAATGCCACTATTAATTGAATAAGAAGTTTATATCAGATCCTATGGCATCAACTAAAAACTATTGGAAAAGCGAAGCGGAACTAAATTCCAATGATCCTGCAATCCAAAAGCTCCGAAATAATGAGTTTGTATCTGAGTTGCCTGTTGACCAATTTTTGGGAAACAAGGAAACATTAGATAATACATCGACTAACCGTCGGGATTTCTTGAAGTTTGTCGGATTCAGTACAGCGGCAGCTACGCTAGCGGCATGTGAAGGTCCTGTGATTAAAACGATTCCTTATGTGGTTCAGCCTGAGGAAATCATTCCAGGAATAGCCAACTTCTACGCAACAAGTATCGCTAATGGGTTTGATTTTGCATCTGTTTTGGTTAAAACAGCTGAAGGTCGCCCAATCAAAATAGAGTCAAACAGGGAAGCTGCCTATTTTTCAGGCGCCAATGCACGTGTACACGCGTCAGTACTTTCGCTCTATGACAGCGCCAGAATACAAGGTCCTTCACTTAAGGGAGCTCCGGTTTCCTGGGCGGATCTGGATAAGGCCGTTATCGACCAATTAAATGCTACCAAGGCTTCTGGACAGAAAGTGGTCTTATTGACACAATCATACGCCAGCCCCTCTACAGCTGCTTTGATCGCTCAATTGCAGGCGGTTTACCCCCAAGTAGTTCATGTAGCCTATGATGCAGTTTCCAAAGAAGCGGCCCTAGCTGCTTACGAGCGTGTTTATGGACAACGCGCATTGGCTGACTACGATTTTTCAAAAGCTGATGTTATTGTGTCGGTTGGTGCTGATTTTCTTGGAGATTGGCAGGGTGGGGGCTATGCTGCTGGTTATGCCCAAGGAAGAGTTCCTAGCCAAGGAAGAATGTCGCGTCATTATCAAGTAGAATCTTTGATGAGTCTATCTGGAGCTAACGCGGATTACAGACTACCCGCGACAAACGCAGAACAAAAAAGAATTCTTGCCGCTCTATTCAGTGGATTGTCTGGAACTTCGTTAGCTGTTGAGCTGACAGAAGCTCAGCAAAAAATGGTGGATGCTATGGTCTCAGATTTGCGCAAAGTGGGATCTGCTGGTGTTATAGTGAGTGGATTAGAAGATGTAGATGCCCAATTGTTGGTACTGGCCATCAATCAGTGGCTCTCCAGCGCTTCTTTTGACCCATCTTTGCCCAGAACCATCAGCAATGCTCATGCTTCTGAGGTTAACGCAATTTTACCGGCTATGGCTGCTGGTCAGGTAGGTATGTTGATTACCGATGGGGTTAACCCGGTATATAGCCTGCCGAATGGAGGCGAATTTGCCGCAGCCATGCAGCAAGTTCCCGTTACGGTAGTTTTTGCCACTACACCTAACGAGACTACAGAAGTAGCTCAGTACGTGGGTGCGGCTAATCATTATTTAGAATCATGGGGTGATCTGTCTCCCAAAGTTGGACAGTATGCACTGGCTCAACCTGTGATCAGAAATCTTTTTGATTCCCGCCAAATCCAGACTTCTCTGCTAAATTGGATGGGGGTTGACTCTTCTTACTACGACTACGTTCGCGCATATTGGGAAAATAATATCTTGGGTTCTTCGTCTTGGTCTCAAGCCTTACACGACGGATACTTTACCCAAAACACTTCAGGAAGAACAGCTGTTACTTCGATTAATGGGGCAGCTAGCGCCGCTTCTCTTGCCGCCAGTAAGGGTGTGGCGATGGAGCTAGTACTTTATACCAAAACAGGTATGGGTGATGGTCAAGAGGCCAATAACCCTTGGCTTCAAGAATTCCCCGATCCCATCTCCCGTGTGAGCTGGGATAATTATGCCACATTCTCAAAAGTTGATGCCCAAGCCTTGGGTATTGTCAATAAGCATGCTGCTAACGGAGGTTTAGACGGTAGCTATGTTACCCTTACCGTGGGGAACACTACGCTTAAAGTTCCCGCGTTGATTCAACCAGGACAAGCGCCAGGAACTATTGGACTCGCTTTGGGGTACGGCAGGAAATCAGGCTTAAAAGAATTGATGCAAGTAGGGGTGAACGCCTACGGTTTCTACCAAGCTTTCCAACCAGTACAAGAAGTGTCTGTAGCGCTAGCTTCAGGAATGCACGAATTTGCCTCAGTTCAATTACAGAATACATTGATGGGCCGTGGTGATATCATCAAGGAGACCACCTTAGAAATTTTCAACACAGCTAAAGCGGAGCAATGGAATGAGAAGCCTGTGGTTTCTCTAAACCACCAGGAAGTACCGGCCTCTTCTGTGGATCTTTGGGATTCATTTGATCGATCCATAGGACATCACTTCAACCTTTCCATTGATCTAAATGCTTGTACAGGTTGTGGGGCTTGTGTGATTGCTTGTCACGCTGAAAACAACGTACCGGTTGTAGGTAAGGCTGAAATTAGAAAATCTCGAGACATGCACTGGTTGCGTATCGACCGCTATTATTCTTCTGAAACCTCTTTTGAAGGAGATAACCAGAAGAAAGATGACTTCAATGGATTGTTTGGTGATGAAGGTTCACTCGGCGGCTTTGGTCAATTAGAAGATCCTTCTGCCAATCCTCAAGTGGCTTTCCAGCCAGTTATGTGTCAACACTGTAACCACGCACCTTGTGAAACGGTATGTCCTGTAGCGGCTACTTCTCACTCCAGACAAGGGCAAAATCACATGGCGTACAACAGATGTGTGGGAACTCGTTATTGTGCCAATAACTGTCCCTATAAGGTAAGAAGATTTAACTGGTTCTTGTACAACAACAACGACGAGTTTGATTTCCACATGAACAATGACTTGGGCAAAATGGTATTGAATCCAGATGTCAATGTCCGTTCCCGTGGGGTTATGGAAAAATGCTCTATGTGTATCCAAAAAACACAAAAAACTATTTTGGATGCCAAGAGAGAAGGAAGAACCATCAAAGACGGCGAATTCCAAACAGCGTGTTCAGCAGCTTGTAACACAGGTGCCATGGTATTTGGGGATGTTAACGATCCAAACAGCCAAGTGACCTCTTTGAGCAAAAGTGAGCGCGTATATCACCTTTTGGAGCATGTGGGAACAAAACCCAACGTATTCTACCACGTTAAGGTGAGAAATACAACGGAAGCGTAATTTATTAAGAACAATAATTATCATCATATGGCGTCGCATTACGAAGCACCAATTAGAAAACCACTGGTCGAAGGAGACAAGGGATACCACGATGTAACCTTGGACATTGTCGCACCAGTAGAGGGTAAAGCCAACAAATCTTGGTGGATTGTTTTTTCCATCGCACTTGTCGCATTTTTGTGGGGACTTGGTGCTATCATTTACACAGTATCTACCGGTATTGGTACCTGGGGATTGAACAAGACTGTAGGTTGGGCCTGGGACATCACCAACTTTGTATGGTGGGTTGGTATCGGTCACGCTGGAACATTGATTTCTGCGGTGCTCTTGCTTTTTAGACAAAAGTGGAGAATGGCGGTTAACCGTTCAGCTGAAGCCATGACTATTTTCTCCGTAATTCAAGCAGGTCTTTTCCCAATCATCCACATGGGGCGTCCTTGGTTGGCTTACTGGGTGGTTCCTATCCCTAACCAATTTGGTTCCTTGTGGGTAAACTTTAATTCACCACTGCTTTGGGACGTATTTGCGATTTCAACGTACTTATCGGTTTCTTTGGTTTTCTGGTGGACTGGTTTGTTGCCTGACTTTGCGATGATCAGAGATCGTGCCGTTAAGCCTTTCCAAAAGAAAATATACAGTTTACTTAGCTTTGGTTGGACTGGTCGCGCTAAAGATTGGCAGCGATTTGAGGAGGTATCTCTAGTTCTAGCTGGTCTAGCTACTCCTTTAGTACTCTCGGTACACACCATCGTATCCTTTGACTTTGCCACCTCAGTAATTCCTGGATGGCATACTACGATTTTCCCTCCTTATTTTGTGGCGGGAGCTATTTTCTCGGGATTTGCCATGGTAAACACCCTGCTGATCATCATGAGAAAAGTCTCCAACTTGGAGGCCTACATTACGGTACAACACATTGAATTGATGAACATAGTGATCATGATCACGGGTTCTATCGTTGGATGCGCCTACATTACCGAGTTGTTTATGGCTTGGTATTCAGGGGTTGAGTACGAGCAGTACGCTTTCCTCAACAGAGCAACAGGTCCTTATGCTTGGGCTTATTGGGCGATGATGACATGTAACGTATTTTCTCCTCAGTTTATGTGGTTTAAACGTTTACGAACCAGCATCATGTTCTCTTTCTTTATTTCCATTGTAGTAAACATCGGAATGTGGTTTGAGCGTTTTGTGATCATCGTTACCTCATTGCACAGAGATTACCTACCGTCCTCTTGGACCATGTTCTCTCCAACTTTTGTCGACATCAGTATTTTTATCGGTACTATAGGTTTCTTCTTTGTTTTGTTTTTGCTTTACGCCCGTACATTCCCTGTGATTGCCCAGGCTGAAGTAAAAACTATCTTGAAGTCTTCAGGGGAGAAATACAAAAAATTAAGAGATGCTGGTCTGCCATTGTACACGATGCCTGAGAAGGCTAAAGCGACTAAAGC
>Ga0208897_1000741_pt1 | contig 14406 bp, 12 predicted proteins | sample ColrivemetaGS697_FD_187594 | JGI IMG/M metagenome (GOLD analysis project Ga0208897, IMG submission 187594) | Estuarine microbial communities from the Columbia River estuary, USA - metaG S.697 (SPAdes) (version 2) | ecosystem: Environmental > Aquatic > Marine > Intertidal zone > Estuary | place...
TTCCAGTTGGGTCAACTAAATCAAAGTATCTGCTAATTCCGCTACTGCTTCTATTAACTGCTTTTACTTTTACAACTTCTTGGCTAGTACTTAGGGGACTAATGTTGTAATCTTCCGCAGTAATCATTCTATTCTGAGTATAGTATGTAGCAGGTGCTCTAGTCTTAATACTGTCGTTAGACTCTGATGGACTAGAATTATTAACAGAACTTTGTAAACTTAAAGTTAATGTAAGTGTTTCTACTTGGCCAACATTACTAATGTAAGGAATATCTACACTAATATTTTTAATATCTTTAGGATTAATTGTATAACTTAACCCGTTGCTTACACGATAATAAGTTCTAAAAGTGCCTTGCGGTAAATTACCAAATACACCATCACTGAACACTAAGCTAATACGGTCATTTGCACGAGTGACTACGCCGTAAATATTTCGAATACTTTTGTTTAAGCTATTATAAATTATGTTGTTACCTTCGAAGCTAGGAACTTGTGCCCAGTATTCGTTTTCAACCCCGTTTGTATCTAATCTATAAAGCCATACATCCGAATTGTTAATGTTAACAGCATCTATATCAACTGTTTCGTCTGTAGCAGGTTGAGATAATGTAAAACTTCCTTGGTTCAGTGTTCCTTGTCTGAAGTGCAGGAAGAATCCAGTGTTACTGCTACCATTACCTTTGCCGTCGTCTCTATATATAAATGCTAATCTATTACCAAGACTAGGAGGTTCTTCGTATATTACGTTATCATTGCTGAAAGTAGTTGATACTACTTCAAACCCCATACTTCTACCATCAATAGTTTTAGTAAAAGAATACACAGGAACATCTGTGTTAGCGCTCTGAAACCTGTATTTTTCTGTTGGAATTCCGTATACAACACCTTTGTCGTCGGGATTTCCATATTGACGTGACGCAGGTAATCCTGAATTTAATACTTTAATGAACTGATCGTGCCAATTATTATTTGCAGGGTCATTCCAGTTTATAACTTGATTTGCTAAATTTCTGCCGTTGCTATCATATGTTGATTGAGTTGTAGACACAGACACGAATTTTAAAAGACCGCTGGCAGATACGTTTCTTTTTGGCTTATAGCTTAATAATCGAGCTAGTCGTAATACACTTTCTCTGCGCTCTGCTAACTCTAAGAAGTTTTCTCGAGCATTTAAATCAATTCTAAAACTAATACTCTGCCCTAAGAAAGCGATTAGATCAATTAGTGCCAAATATTCACTGGATTCTGTGTAATCGTTGAAGTCTTCAGGGTAATTTTCGCGGATGTAGTTAATCATCACGCGACGTAAATTTTCAAAGTCATAGCTCTGAAAATTGGCATTGCGGAAGCTCTGGTATATTCGTTTCCAGTCTTCTGCTACTAAAAGTCTATTTTGTCTATCAGTTGCTGACATATCTGCGTCCTATATACAGATATTTATCGGAAATAATTATGTGCTATGTTAATTAGCTAACAATCCGTTTGCTTGATCAAATCTAAATTTTATAGCTTCTTGAATGTTGTATGGCAAATATGTTAGTTCACATTCTATCTGTATACCAGACTCGTAGGTTGTAACAATAACTTGTTTAGCAGTAACCCTAGGATCGTAATTAATAATATCTTCTACGTTTTTTATAACGATTTGTTTTATTTCTTCAGTTAATGGTTCAAACAAAATATCCCAAATAATAGTGCCAAACGTTGGATTTTCTAGGCGTTCGCCTTGACGGATATGAAAATGATTTATTAAATCTTGTTTAATAAGTGCTAAATCGTAAAGTGAAAAAGTTTTAGTGTCGCTACTAACTGTACTAAAACCCTTATATGTTTTTGTACCCGGAAGATTAGTAGAATTTAAAGGAGGTCCTTTAAGAACTACTTTATCGTAAAGACGTTGATTTGCGCTCATGTTAGTATTTACTCCCCTTCAGATGCCTTAATTTTAGCAAACGTATCAGTTATCGTGCTATAAGTTTTCCACACATCAGGTACTGGGATATCGCTTCCCGCTTCTCTATCTGTCATTTCAGGTTTAAAATCAGTTGGGTTTAAATTTTCGTGATGCGGCCATGGTTCATGACTTGGTATTCGAAGCATTATACTGTCAATAGTGTTTTCAGTTTCGTCCGGATTTGCAAAAGTCGACAAGGACTCTGGCAGAGTTGCTGTAGCTGCGGATTCGGCGGTAGCTGCTGCTGGACCGTTTAAGTTAATATTTCCGCCAGAAATTGTAGTATTTGCTGCTGCAATTTCCATATTTCCGCCACTGGTTAATTTATTAGCCCCCGATGTGTTTAAATCAAATCCGCCACCAACAGTAAGATTTGTTTGTTCAGCAGCATTTATATCTAGTGTTGCTTCGAGATTAATTTTTGTGGCGCCGGCAATTGTTTCGTCGTGTGTTCCAAAGACTTTAATAAAATTATTAGCATCAACAATTACAATTTTGTCAGTGCCTACTTCAGTTTGGTGTCTTTCTCCAACTTTTAAATTAAAATTTCTTCCTACTTCGATATTAAAATCTCGGTCTGCATAAAAATTAAAATCTTGCTTTGTTCTAAAACTAATACTATCTTCGCAATAGACGTCCATCTTTCCGTCACTTGTTAATTCAATCCAGGCAGTCCCTTTGCTGTTACCGATATAAATCAAATCTTCACTATTGTGTAGTAAAATCTGGTGGCCTGTTCTAGTCCTAAGTCGAATAAGCTCGTTGTGCGGAATATCTGGCAGTCCGTCAGTTTCATCTTGTTCAACTGCTGCATAGTCGGGAGGCCCTTCGGATGCAGATGTTCTTCTTAAGAATTTATCATCACCGTCGTCCATAACAAGAGTGCTGCCGCCTAGTCGACTAACGAAAGCGCCAACAACTTTATGTTCAGCTTTGCCTTGTCGGCCTTGCTTTGCACCAGAACGTTTATCTACCGGCCCCGGAGTGCTAACTCCAAACACTGCACTAGGAACTTCTCGTCTTGCACTAGAGGTAGTTATTCCGCGAATGTCATCTTTTAATAAACCTTGAGTGTTTAACACTTCCTGAAACGGAGTTGGAGGTTTTGGTATAGTTGTAGGATCAGCAGTGTTAGCTTGGGTTATTTTGTTATATTCAGCAACTGGTACTCGTTCTTCTAACCCATCTATGTTAAATGACGATGACGCATTTCCAGGTGTCATAAAATTCATCGACTTATCTTGAGCACATCCGATCCAATATCCTTTTCTAGGGTCACCGTCTACAAATACCACCATTACAATACTACCAACATCGGGCGGTATCATCCAAAATCCGTAACTTTTTTGTGTATTATCGTAATCATCTTCGTCGCCAACATAGTCAATACTAGTTTGTCCAGCGAAAGGACTTAGATACTTTACTTGGTGCAATTGCCCGGATCTAGCATCGTCGTTACCTACTTCATGAAGTAGTTGTACTTCTAGTGTTCCCATGTATGTCGGATCTAGGTGGCTAACAATTTTAGCAAGGTAAGGGCCAGGACTAGATTTTTCTGTACTACCGGACGGTCTTGTTTCTTCTGCCATAATTATCCTTCAAAACCTGCAAGGTCTGCACTTGCTTGAATTTCTGCAGGTGATCGTGTCGCAGTAACGTTACCTTCAGAGTCTGTTACTAATGTAGATCCGTCTTCAAATGTTTGTATACTAGACCCGTCATCGAATACTTGAATATTAGAATCCGAAGCTGTTTGTCCAGGTGTTGAAGCTAATTGTACAGGTGCTGTTGATTTAATTTCTTGACCTTTTAATCTAACCATTTTTAAAACTTGGGTGAACTTTCCTCTGTTGAAGTTGCTGTCGACGGATATTACTTTATAAAGTCCAGTAAATTGTTTAACTTCTTTACTTCTAAAATCATATAACCCTGTTTCGGTATTTGCATCCAGAGGAGTTCTAAAATTGCAATTTACTAAAACTTCTCCATTCTGATAATTCATAGAACCGTCAGCAGTCATATGTTTATTATCTGTTGCTACTGCTGTATAATTTCCCATACCACTGTCTGCTAGATAATACGGATCTCCTAAGATTGTTAAATTTAGATTAATCATGTCAACACCAGATGTTAATGCATCATGGAATTGTCGAGCTGCTAAACTTGCTGCATCATCAAACCCACCGCCGCCTTTATATGCTGTGCTTGTAGCAACTCCATCTTTAATAACAGACGTAGGGATTGAATCATCTTTAGGGGCTTGGCCTGGAGGATCACCTTGTACTCCTACATTACCTTCTACACCTGCACCGCTTGATTGTTCTGCAATTTTCGTATCGCCGTTATTCTTACCACCATCAGCCATCATTGCTGTATAGAAGCCGCTTTTAAATTCGATGTCCCAATCAATAACATCTACGTTCTGCCCAGTGTATATAAAATTATATTCTTTAACTACTTCTTGTTTAGCTTTTTCAGTTCCTGGTTTTGGGGTATTAGGAGGTAAAAATACACTTGCATCAACTGCATACGGCACAACTCTATAAACTATTAATTTAGGTTTCACACCCGTTTTAGCTAAGTTCTCATCAGTCGGCACGTAAAATAATTGTGTTTCAACACGCCACCATTGGATGCTTCCAGAATCACTTATTTGTGAAAGCGCTGTTCGGCCATACTCACTCATTAAGATTACTTGATTTATTGCATTAATTACATCACTACCTTGTGCAAATTTAAACTCGCCTTCTGACGGATTGATAGAAATGTCGCCGCGTTTATATGTGCCTGTGGCTTGATCGTACGCAAAATTATCTTTTGCAAATGGAGTACCGCCGTCGTTGAATAAACTAAACCCCATTGTGCTTGCACCTATGTCATTAACTGTACCTTCTTCTTGCACTTGAGTTTTATTAATGCTGCTAGTTGTTACACCTAATTTTTTAAATAAATCAAAGTCAGCACCTGCACTAGCAGGAAAAATTGTTGCGCCTAACGGGTTTGCTGAATCATCGTTAGGACTACCGGAGTAATCGCCTGTCTTTAAATCTTTTGGAAAACTAATTAGTATTTGGTCTGCGACATTAACATCTTTTCTTTTAACAGCTTCATTCAATCGATCGTTTAATACACGTTGTAAACTTTTTTCACCTGTTTGTAACATTTCAACAACAGTTTTGCCTGATATAGATACATCAGTTTTCAATTGACTATAAATTGATGTTAATGCTTTTTCATTTAACGGGTATGCATCAACATCATACTCGCTACCTTTTCCGCTTACTTTAATTCCAAGCTGTCGCAAGCGAATAGGAAAATATTTTGTTGTTTTATCTATCTGAACATTTTGTAAATCTGCGTCAATATGACCTTTAAATTCAATTGTTAATAACAACGGCATGTCAAGATAATTTCTATGACCTGCAATCTTAGCTGATGATTGCAATACTTCAAAGAACAACCCCATAGAGTAAGGCTCAATAACTTTAAATCTAAATCCTGTTGCATTTGTGTTGCCGGTGGATTTTTCAAAACCTACACTACTGTTAATTTGCAGACCTTCGATATAAAAATCAAACGTACCTGCAGGATTCGCAGCAGTTGCATATGGTGTTCTTACTCTATCAGATGGATTGCCGCTACCACTTTTTAAAATTAATGGGCCTAACATACCTTTACGATATGTTTCGTTTGGAAAATTAATTTGTGCATCATCCATTACACTTAAAGTAAAAATGTAGTTGAACGAAGTATAGCTATGCAATATATTAGGAACAGGACCAGAAATACCAGACGGAACTTGTGTAGTTGCAGCGGCAGCATTTAACGCTAAGTTTCCAAGATTGTTTATATTTTTTCTTGCTTGATCTAATGCAGTTTGTATTTCAGCAGCTCCGGGAATAGCACTAGTAATACTGCTAATGTTAATTCCTAAACCAGATGCAATTGAATCCTTAGCTGAATTTATTGCAGAACTAACTGAACTTAACCCTTTTGCTATACCTGTATCAGTTAGCGTTTTGTTAATAGTTTTAGACAGTGTAGTTGCTGCGCCAGAAATATCAAAAGAAGGCATATTAGATCCCTAATACTTTAAAGAGGCCGGTACGTTTAGGAATATAAATTTGTTTTCCAGGAATAAAATCATAGATAGGATCTTGCAAAATATCTAAATTGCGTTGAATAAAAACCCACCATAATTTAGAAGTTCCATACAAGTCATAAGAAAGTAAATCTGGTCTATGAGTATACTGCGGCTCTATTGAATAAAGGTAGTCGTCTGCTTCAGCTGCAACTGGCCTAATAGACAATACGCTAAGATAATTTTGTACTGAGCCGGTTGTAAACCAAGGACTGGTATTGCTATACGTTGCCATTAAATGTAACCTCCAGTAACATATCCGCCGTTTACAAATTTTTGTAAACTAAACTGCTTCATATTTTCTCTACTGAAAATTGGTTGTAAGGTAACTGAGATAGTACTCTTAACTGGGACCCATGTATTTCCGGCTGTGCCAAACGAGCCGCCGCCTAATAAATTTGAAGGGCCGCTAAGTAATTTAGACACGCCCGCTACTGCGCCGCCAATTGCTCCGATAGTTCCTAATGCGCCTGCTACTTTGTTAGCACCTAATGCGCCTGCAAGGCCTGCAAGGCCTGAAGTAGCGCCTGCTAAGTTTGATAAGTTTGCTAAAGGTCCGGCAGAGCTTCCTGACCCAAAAGTTGGGGCAGAAGAAACACTTGTATTAATATAATGCACATCGCTTGGTAACTCAACCGTGAAGCTTTTAACAACTACTGGTACATTTTTAAACACATAATCGCCATATGCATTTAATTTTAAAATAGGTGGAGGATTGCCTTGTAGGTCTCCTTCACCAGTAAACATTTTTGTAGCACTTCTTAAAAAGTGTACTGCTGCAATCCAATACAATGCTTGATATCCATCTTCGACATGGAATGCTCCATTAATGGTGAATTGATCAGCACGACTATTTTGATAAAATGTATATGCATAATTCTGGTGAGTTATTGCCTGGTCTTCATAACTAGCACTACTAGATATTTGAATTGTAGGAGTGTACGGAAATATTAAAACATTTCCTGCTTGAACTAACGGTTGTAAAACTGGACTGCTTGTAAATGCAGAAGGAATTGACAATCTTACACGCCAGTCGTTACTAACGTCAGCAGATCCAAATTGGGCTTGTGCATTAGCTGCGGTGTTCGAAGGCATACCACCGGCCGGTAAGTTTATGCTTCGTAATTTAGAGATAAGGGCTGCTGGGTTAGATAAATTATTAAGCGCACCAGCAAGATTACTGGCTACATTTAACGCACTAGACGCAGCACCAATAACTGAATTAAGACCCGGCCCAACATCAAATAATGGCATCAATCTCTCCTTTTTATCTATTATTTAGTTGACAAAATAATGTACATATATTATAATAGTACATCCTTGGAAGATATATGAAAGTAAATTATTTAAACAATAAAGATCTATTAGAAGAAATACACAAAAGTAAAAATAGTTTTTGCACATTTACAGATCCGATATATCATCGGTATGATTTAATTTTACCTAGTGTTGAAAAAATCAATATAAGAACAATAGCCGAAGCTAAACGTGCAAGAGCCAAAAGACTCACATTAATTGCGTATGATCAGCGAAAACAAGCTGGCGAAAAAGTTAAACAAGCCGATTGCGAGGTTGATTACAAAAAAATTCCAAAAACAGATTTAGTTTTTAGAATTATGACTTTCGACCATATTCCGCTTAATGCTACCCGTAAAAAGAATCCAAAAACTATTGCCGATGGACGAGATAAAGTAAACTTTCCGCCATTCCAACATTGGAAATTCAACGACAACGATATTTTAGAGTGCGTCGGTAAAAGTCATTGGCGTGGTAGTTTAGAAAAGGGGCACTTTTCTAAAGAGCACGGGCAAATAACAAATACACTTGCAAAAATGTATATCAAGTTGTGCGAACGTTATGCTACCCGTGGTAACGTCCGTGGTTATACCTATAACGACGAAATGAAAGGACAAGCTATTCTTCAACTTACGCAAATCGGTTTGCAGTTTGACGAAAGTAAGTCTGACAATCCGTTTGCATATTTTACTGCCGCAGTGACAAACAGCTTTGTAAGAATTATTAATTTAGAAAAACGCAACCAAAACATTCGAGATGATCTATTAGAAATGAATGGCATGAATCCTAGTTACACAAGAACCGGGCAAGGGGATTACGAAAATGCTATGAAACGGTTTGAAGGTACTGACGATTGATTTTTAAACGTAATACTGTTACAATAGCAGAACGGAGGTTGAATTTTGAGTAATCTTTTTAAAAAAGCTGCGTGTTTTACAGACATACACTTTGGTTTAAAATCTAATAGCCAAACTCACAATCAAGATTGTGAAGAATTTGTGGATTGGTACATTGCTAAAGCAAAGGAAGAAGGTTGTGATACAGGAATCTTTCTTGGAGACTGGCATCATAATCGTAATAGTCTTAACATTACTACCATGGATTTCAGTCTTCGCGCACTTGAAAAGCTGGGCAAGGCCTTTGATCAGTTTTTCTTTTTTCCTGGCAATCACGATTTGTATTACAAAGATAAACGTGATATCCATTCTGTAGAATTTGGCAAGTATATTCCAGGTATTACTGTAGTACACGAGCCCACTACTATCGGCGATGTTACGTTGTGTCCTTGGTTAGTCGGTGACGAATGGAAGAAGATAGGTAAGAAGGGCGGCAAGTATATATTTGGTCACTTTGAACTGCCTAACTTTTTTATGAATGCTATGGTGCAGATGCCCGATCACGGCGAGATTCAACTGGATTCGTTCGGGGGTTATGAGTTAGGCTTTAGTGGGCACTTTCATAAACGGCAAAGTAAAAAAAATATGCATTATATCGGTAATGCATTTCCGCACAATTATGCCGATGCATGGGATGACGATCGTGGCATGATGATATTAAGTTGGGGAGAGCAGCCCAAATATCTAAATTGGGATGACTGTCCGAAATTTAGAACAGTTAAATTAAGCCAACTAATTGACGATGCAGATTTGTTATTATCGTCTAAAATGCATTTGCGAGTATCATTAGATATTGATATCAGTTACGAAGAAGCTAGTTTCATTAAAGAAAAGTTCATTGCAGATTATAACATCCGTGAACTAACACTTATCCCAGAAAAGAAAGAAGTAGAAATCAACACAGACATCGATATTCAAGCATTTGAAAGTATTGATCAGATTGTTACCAATCAGTTGGTTAGTATTGACAGCGACACTTATGACAAAAATGTATTGTTAAGCATTTACAATAATTTATGATTACAATTAAACAATTAACTGTTAAAAACTTCATGAGTGTTGGGAACCAAACTCAAGCAGTAGATTTTGGCAAAGAAAACTTAACTCTTGTACTAGGTGAAAATTTAGATCAAGGGGGCGATGACAGTGGCTCACGCAACGGTACAGGTAAAACTACTATTGTAAATGCATTGAGCTATGCGTTATTTGGACAAGCCCTTACTAGCATTAAAAAAGATAATCTTATTAATAAGATCAATAATAAGAACATGTTAGTTACGTTGCATTTTGCAAAAGACGGCAAGGACTATCGTATTGAACGAGGTAGAAAACCGTCAATCATGAAGTTTTTTGTAGATGATCTAGAGCAGAGTACTGAAGAAGCTGATGATAGCCAAGGAGATATGCGAGAGACTCAGAAAGATATCGACAGTATACTTGGTATGAGTCATCAAATGTTTCAGAATATTATTGCATTAAACACTTATACGCCGCCGTTTCTTTCAACTAAAGCAAATGAGCAACGAGAAATAATCGAACAGCTTCTAGGAATTACGTTATTAAGTGAAAAATCAGAAGCCTTAAAAGAACAGATTAGACAAGTTAAAGAGAAAATAACTCAAGAAAATGCTGATATCGAGGCAGCAAAAAAATCTAACGACAAAATACAACAAAGTATTGATAGTTTAATTACTAAGCAAACTGTATGGACTAGTCAACAAAAAATAGATTGTGAAAAAATTGCAACTTCTATTGTAGAATTACAAAGTGTGGATATTGAAAAAGAAATTGATATTCATGCTAAGGTAAAAATGTACGATGAACTAAGTGCAAAAATTAAATCTTTAACAAAAGAAAAGGCAACATTAGAGACTGCGGTTATTCAGGCAGACAAAGCAAAAACAAAATATGAAAAAGAATTAGAAAGCCTAGCAAACAATCGGTGCCATGCATGTGAACAAGAATTACATACTCACAAACATGAAGAAATGTTGGCTACTGCAAAAACTAATTTAGACGAAGCTGAAAAATATATGTCTAAAATTGCAGAAGACTATGCTAAAGTTATAGACGAACTTGCTGTGATCGGGGACATTAATGGTAGACCTAATACATATTATGATACTATTACCGAAGCACTAAAACATCAAAATAATTTAGCAAGTTTAGAAAGTGCATTAGCAGTTAGACAACAAGAAGTTGATCCGTACCAAGAACAAATTGACGAGCTTAGAAATACTGCTATTCAACAAATCAGCTGGGATAACATTAATGCGTTAACTACATTAAAAGATCATCAAGAATTCTTATTAAAACTGTTAACAAGTAAAGATAGTTTTATTCGTAAGAAGATTATTGATCAGAACTTAGCGTATCTAAATAACCGATTGACTTTCTATCTTGATAAAATGGGATTACCTCATACCGTTGTTTTTCAAAATGACTTGACTGTAGAAATTACTCAACTAGGTCAAGATTTAGATTTCGACAACTTGTCGCGAGGCGAACGCAATCGACTGATATTAGGTTTATCTTGGGCGTTCCGTGATGTATGGGAAAGTTTATACCAGAGCATTAATTTACTGTTTATTGATGAGTTAATTGACAACGGGCTAGATGCTAGCGGTGTTGAAAATGCATTAGGTATTCTAAAAAAGATGGGTCGAGAACGTAAAAAGAACATTTTCCTTATTAGTCATAAAGATGAATTAATCGGACGAGTAAACAATGTTCTTAAAGTTATTAAAGAAAACGGATTTACTAGCTATAGTAATGATTTGGAAATAACAGAATGATAAAAACAGCACACGATCGCCTGATGGACTTGTTTCGAGAGTACTTTAGATTAAACCAAGAATGGGAATCTACCGAAACTCACGCAGCAGGCATGCGTGTTCGTAAGGCATTAAGCGATATGAGGCACTTGGCAACAGAGAGGCGCAAAGAAATACAAGATGTTAGAGTAAAGAAACCGAAAATTAAAAGTCCGAAATATAGAGAAAACCAAAAAAGACAGGCAGAGCAAGGCAGCGACACTAATTAAGTGCATGTCATGGTATTATCAAAATAAACTAGTAGAAGAAATTCCTGAAGAGATTATAGGATTCGTTTACATTATTACTAATAACATCACTGGTCGCAAATATATAGGCAAAAAACTAGCAAAGTTTAGCAAAACTACTTATAAAACAGTAAAACTTAAAAATGGCAACAAGAAGCGCAAAAAGATTCGAGGCAAAATTGAATCCGACTGGCGTGAATACTATGGCTCAAACGACCAATTAAACAAAGACGTACTAGAACTAGGCACAGAAAACTTTCACAGAGAGATACTTTATTACTGCACATCTAAGGCTGAATGTAGTTATATCGAGGCAAGAGAGCAATTCTCAAGACGGGTATTAGAATCAGACGATTACTACAACGGACATATTCAAGTCCGTGTACACGGCTCCCATATTAAAGGCAAACAACTCAACGGTTAATGGCTTGCACTGGCTAATTTCAAGTGCCTAGAGACAACCCTCGGAGTGGAGGGGGACGGAAATTCTGCGCCGTAGCAGTACTCAGTAACTATCCTTAACAGGACGATGATCGGATATGCCTACATACAACCGGTTTTACTGTTTAATACAATTTAAAAAGGCTAAAAGAGGGTGAAGAACCCACGGCTGGACGTATGTTAGCGTATACGAACAGACCCGCCGTTGTAATAAGACGACATGATTAGGTACCGGATAACCGCCTAAGCTAGCAGAAATGCTTGTAGTGTTAACGCTAAGTGAACTGCTCAACTCAGATAATGTTCATTTTTTAGCCCGCTAGGGCTAAGTGTGACTACACAATCTAGATAATATTTAAATGCTCCGCATTGATAGAAATAAGAACTAAGATAAGTTCGAGCGAAAGCGAAGAACAGAAGAACGTAAGTTCTTCTTTAATAAATATATTACTATGAAAGTTCAAGATATCGTTCTTAAGGAAAATCACGATTTTATCGATGAAGGTCTCGGTAAGACATTGGCAAAAAAAGCTGCTCAAAAATATAAGGATAGATCTCGTGCTGCAAAAAGAACACGTGATGCTGAAATAGCTAGTTCTAGAAATAAAGTAGATCGTGCAGCAGCACAGCTAAAATATGAAAAAGCATTAGAAGCTGCTAAGAAAGCAGCCGCTGGCAAGTTATCTAGCTTACCATCTGTTGCACTAAATGCACTTAATCTTGCATTTACGGCTGAATTTTTACGTGAATGGTATGCAAAACTAATTGCATTAGAAAATGAATACCAAGCATTCTTAGCAGGTGATAAAGAAACTAATTTTGGCGATGCTACGCCTGAAGAAGGATTTCAACTAGCCCAAGAACGACGAAGAAAATTATTAGGCGAAGCTTCGGCAGTGATCTTGGTAAATTTAGGTGTATTAAGTACTGCATCAAAGTTTTTAGGATACATATCGGGCGGAGTTGGCAAGGCAGTAGGTGGTGTAGTCGGCGGGCGTCTCGGAGGCGAAGCAGGTAAGTTTATAGCATCGTTACCATTTTCTGTAACACAAAAGATTGCCAAACTGATCGAAGGTGGTCCCGCACAAAAAGCTGCGTTGACTGCATTTATTGCTTCACCCGAAGCACAAAAATTTTTATCGTACATAACATTTGGGATGTTAGACATTCCGGTAAAAATTATAAGAGATGCGCTAGGGCTTACGGCAGAAATAGCATTAGACGGACTAAACAAGGGTTTAGAAAAACTAGGTGTTACTGCACCTGATATGATAAAAACTAAAATTACTGCACCTACTCCAACTCCCGGAGATACTGCTACAGGTTATCAGCATGATCTTGCGATGTCGGTACAACGAGATCCCAAAAATCCAAAAATATTATATGTTGACCGTGTAGCCATAACTGACAAGGATGGTTACCAAGATGTTGGTAACGCTACACTAGCAGATATTAAGAACAGAGCAAATATATTAGGAAGAGCTGATCCTACTTCCGGGATACCTAAGAAACCTGGTAAAGATTACAACTACTAAACATACTAGATTAAATTAATGCTAGTCTTGAATTTTTTGTAGTTTCGATATTTTCTTTAACGATCTCATTCATAATTTTACGATCTTCGTACGAGTAAACATGAAAGAGTGCTTCACTTGAAACTCCTCCTCTCATATACCAACTTAATCTAAAAATTTCATCTTTAATCTGTTTAATTTCGTTATCTAATGATTTAAGATATTCAGCTATGTCAGAGTTTGGGATTGACAATAGCTTTATGCGAAAAAATTTGACTGGTCCATCCCTATTTCAAGTTGTGTTTCAGTTCCACATTCATTGCATTTAACACTAAACTTAGGCATAGCCCACTCATCTTTTGTTTTTTCTAAATGCGATTTTATTAATGCATAGTCATTTCGATTAGAATTTGCTAACCATTCTCGAATATGATCCTTATCCGAAACTATAGTATCGGGAATCTCAACAGATTCAATACTTGAAATAAACAACTGTGCTTGAATTTGTCCTAATTTTTCGTAAACTTCGTCAACATATTTCTGTTTTTCTTCATCGGTTACTGAAGCCAACTGGCCTAATAGTCGTTGTAGTTTAAAATTTTCTAAATTAAAATCAGTTAACTCTTGATAATTTAACGGTCTAAAATTAATGGTGATTTCATTGTTCAGTTGCATTCGATTATTATATGTTTTTTCAGTATAGTGCTCGATTACTTTAGTTAAATTAATGTCGTAGTCGTTTATAGTGCCGCAATGTCTACAGGTATGGGATACAGACATTTCTTCACCGAATGTAGCAATTCTAATTGCAGTTAGTAAGACATCTATATCTAAACTAGGAATTGTATGTGCATCTTTAATATATGAGCAACAACTTTCAATAGTTTTGATTGTAGCTTCGCCGTTAAACAACGCATCCGGAGTTTTCATTAAAATTTCATCCATTCCGGTCATAGCAAAAATTGGAACATTTGAGTGATCACCTGCAAAGGAACCTTCTTTGTAGAATAAACCTTTACTTGGCAAAGAAATAAAGATTTTTGGTTGTCTAAAATACTTTTGTAATGGATTTGTAGTCATTTTTAATACCGATAAATATA
>Ga0208897_1000743_pt1 | contig 14380 bp, 13 predicted proteins | sample ColrivemetaGS697_FD_187594 | JGI IMG/M metagenome (GOLD analysis project Ga0208897, IMG submission 187594) | Estuarine microbial communities from the Columbia River estuary, USA - metaG S.697 (SPAdes) (version 2) | ecosystem: Environmental > Aquatic > Marine > Intertidal zone > Estuary | place...
TTAATGGCCTTGAGTACACGCTTAATTTTATAGATGTTGCCATTACTAAATGGAACTTCTAACCTGGTATCGGAACAATCTTGCGGCGGCACAGGTTTTTGATGCCCGTACACACGAAGGGCCAATTGGAAATTACCTTCCTCTTGAATGCCCTGTAAACTATCCAGCATTTGCCCCATTAAGCGCTGTGCAACGTCAATCTTCGCGCCACTTTCCCAACGGCCATACATGCTTTGACTGCCATCGAAAACGAATAAAATTCTCGTTAACGGTGGACGTTCTTCTTCTACCTGCGATTGCGCTTGCAGCGAAATACAGAAAAAGAAAAATGCTATGGCGGTAAGTTGTTTCACTATGGTCTAGTAATCGCCTAACGTTTCTGGGTTTTGGCTAAGTGCGTCGGCTAATTGTTGCTATGGCGGTAAGTTGTTTCACTATGGTCTAGTAATCGCCTAACGTTTCTGGGTTTTGGCTAAGTGCGTCGGCTAATTGTTCGTCGTTTGGCGCAACCCCGTGCCATTTGTGTGTACCCATCATGAAGTCAACACCGTTGCCCATCTCTGTATGGAGAAGAATACACACAGGTTTGCCATGACCTGTAGCTGCCGTTGCTTCGATAAGAGCCGATTTAACTGCATCCAATTCGTTGCCTTGAGCTACAGAAATAACGTGCCATCCAAAAGCTTCAAATTTTGCTTGAATAGAACCCATGGCCAATACTTCATCAGTAGAGCCGTCAATTTGCTGTGCATTGACATCGACGGTTGATATAAGGTTATCTATTTTTTTCGCAGAAGCATACATTACTTTTTTCGCAGAAGCATACATTGCGGCCTCCCAAACCTGGCCTTCTTGCAATTCACCGTCGCCGTGCAGCGTGTACACTATTCGGTCATCACCATTCAGTTTTTTCGCTTGAGCAGCGCCGATCGCCACGCTCATTCCCTGACCTAAAGAACCGGAGGCAATGCGAATACCCTCTAAGCCCTCATGTGTAGTGGGGTGCCCTTGCAAGCGTGTGTTCAACTTTCTGAACGTTGCAAGCTCGCTCACATTGAAATATCCTGCTCGTGCCAGAATTGAGTACATGACCGGTGAAATATGGCCGTTAGATAAAAAGAAAAGATCTTCACCTTTACCGTCCATTTGGAACGCCTTAGGCTCATGTTTCATGTGATCAAAGTAGAGGGTAGTTAAAAACTCTACACATCCTAAGGAACCGCCTGGGTGTCCTGAATTTACAGCGTGTACCATTCGTACAATATCTCTGCGAACTTGGGATACGACGGCTTGTAGGTCTTGTTGTGACATGGGTGAAATGTTATATTCGATGAGGTGTAAAAATACAGCAAAAGAAGACCTTTTTGCCTTTTCAATCCAATTCACATATACACACGTTGCTAACAAAGAATCCGTTTATCTTTGCCGCCCTAAAGCATGTAATATGAAGTGTGGAATCGTCGGCTTGCCGAATGTTGGAAAGAGTACATTGTTTAATTGTTTGTCTAGCGCAAAAGCTCAGGCGGCAAATTACCCTTTCTGTACTATTGAACCGAATGTTGGACAGGTAACGGTGCCTGATTACCGACTAGAACGTTTGTCTGAATTGGTCAATCCAGCTCGCATTCAACCGGCGAATGTCGAGATTGTAGATATTGCGGGTTTGGTTCGTGGCGCATCTAAAGGCGAAGGTCTGGGGAACCAATTTTTAGGAAACATTCGAGAGACAAACGCCATTATTCACGTACTCCGTTGCTTTGAAAATGAAAACGTCACGCATGTTGACGGTAGTGTGGATCCTATTCGCGATAAAGAAACCATTGACACGGAATTGCAGCTAAAAGACCTCGATACCATCGAAAAACGCTTAGAAAAGGCCAAAAAAATGGCAAAAAGCGGCGAAAAAGAGGCAAAACTAAACGTTACGACACTAGAGCGTTTGGTTGCTTATGTGATGGAAGGAAGAAATGTTCGCGGCTTCGAAAGCACGGAACGTGAGAAAGATTTAATCAAGGAAATGCAGTTGCTTACAGATAAGCCGGTATTGTACTTGTGCAATGTTGATGAAAGTGCTGCTAAATCTGGAAATGCGTACGTAGATCGCGTTGTTGAAATGGCAGCTGCTGAAGGAGCAGGTTGCATACATATTGCTGTAAGTACAGAATCGGATATTGCGGAATTGGAAACCTACGAAGAGAAACAAATGTTCCTCGAAGAATTGGGCCTCGAAGATGCAGGTGTGAACCGCGTGATTCGTGCTGCTTATGAACTCCTGAATCTTCAAACCTATTTTACTGCTGGTGTGAAAGAAGTGCGTGCTTGGACCATAAAGAAGAACTTTACGGCACCGCAGGCGGCAGGAGTGATTCACAGCGATTTCGAAAAAGGTTTTATCCGTGCTGAGGTCATCTCCTATGTCGATTACGATGCATTAGGCAGTGAAAATGCGGTCAAGGAATCGGGTAAAATGCGAGTCGAAGGAAAGGAATACATTGTTCAAGATGGCGATGTTATGCACTTCCGCTTTAATGTGTAAAACCTGTGTATACTTTAACGCAATAAACATGCGGTAAAGTCGTGTGCATTCTTAAATTAGAATCCCTGTATTCCAATTTATTTATGGCACAAGAAGCACAATATACTGAAGACAACATTCGGTCCCTCGAATGGGACGAGCACATCAGGTTACGTCCAGGTATGTACATCGGCAAGTTGGGCGATGGTAAAAGCCCCGACGATGGAATCTACATCTTACTCAAAGAAGTTTTAGACAATTCTATTGACGAATACGTCATGGGAGCCGGTAAGGCTGTGGAGGTGAAAATTTCGGATGGCCAGGTCATGGTTCGTGATTATGGACGAGGTATCCCCTTAGGAAAAGTCGTTGACGTAGTCTCTAAAATCAATACAGGAGCGAAATACGACAGTAAAGCCTTTAAAAAGTCCGTTGGTCTCAATGGTGTAGGTGCTAAAGCAGTAAATGCACTTTCTAAAGAATTTATTGTTCAAGCGTACCGGGATGGTAAAACCAAACGCGCTAAATTCTCTTTTGGAAAACTCGTTGAAGACGATGCGATCGAAGAGTCCTCGCAACGCAAAGGGACCAAGATTACTTTCAGACCGGATCCAGATATCTTTATCAACTACAAGTACATGTTGGAGTATGTAGAGAAGATGTTGTGGAATTATGCATACCTCAACCCGGGACTTTCGCTCTATTTAAATGGAGAGAAGTTTTATTCAGAGAACGGTCTCAAAGACCTGCTACAAGATAATCTTGATGGCAATGTATTGCACGATATCATTCACCTTAAGGCCGACGACATCGAAGTAGCCATTACACATGCCGAGCGGATGCAAGGCGAACAATACTATAGTTTCGTTAATGGTCAGCATACCACGCAAGGCGGGACCCACCAGAACGCTTTTAGAGAAGGGTTAGTTACGGTAATGCGCGATTTCTATGGAAAGAACTTTGACGCATCGGATATACGTGCCTGCATCATAGGTGCTATTTCCTTAAAGGTCGTGGAACCGGTATTTGAATCTCAGACGAAGACCAAGCTAGGTTCGCTTGAAATGGCGCCGGGTGAAGTGCATGTTCGTACGTTCGTTGGAAATTTCTTGAAGGAGCATCTCGATAACTACTTGCACAGAAACCCTGCGGTTGCAGAGATCCTCTTGAAGAAAATTCAGCGCGCGGAGCGTGAGCGGAAAGATTTACAAGGCATACGTAAATTGGCGAGGGAGCGCGCTAAGAAGGCAAACCTGCACAACAAGAAACTACGCGATTGTCGTGCCCATTTAAACGACAACAAGCCAGGAGCGAAGGGTGATAGACGTTTGGATACTACTTTGTTTATTACGGAAGGGGATAGTGCTTCTGGCTCCATCACAAAAAGCCGTGACGTGAATACTCAGGCCGTTTTCTCATTGAAAGGTAAGCCGTTAAATTCATATGGTTTAACGAAGAAAGTGGTCTATGAAAACGAAGAATTTAATTTACTTCAGGCTGCTCTCAACATTGAGGATGGTTTAGATGAGTTGCGTTATAATAACGTCGTCATTGCAACCGATGCTGATGTGGATGGAATGCACATACGTCTACTATTGATTACATTCTTCTTACAGTTTTTCCCAGAATTGGTTCGGGAAGGACATTTGTACATTTTACAAACACCTTTATTTAGAGTTAGAAATAAGAAGGAAACGAGGTATTGTTACACCCCGGAGGAAAAGAACACCGCAATACAGGATTTAGGTCCGCGTCCTGAAATCACGCGATTTAAAGGATTGGGTGAGATTTCGCCGGATGAATTCAAACATTTTATTGGAAATGATATCCGCTTGGAGCCAGTAATGATTGGCAGAGATTTGACCTCTGGAGATTTATTGGAATTCTATATGGGTAAGAACACACCGAAGCGTCAAGAGTTTATCATAGAGAACTTGCGCGTGGAGAAAAATTTGGAGGAGGAATTCTTTAACTAATGAGCGAAGAAAATCAACCTATTAACGAGGAATTGGACCCGGAATTAACGGGTTCTGAAGGTATTGAAGAGGAGGGGAACAGGATTACACGTGTTTCCGGTATGTATCAAGATTATTTTCTGGATTACGCGTCCTATGTAATTCTAGAACGTGCGGTACCTGCTTTGAACGATGGCTTAAAACCAGTTCAACGTCGCTTACTGCATGCGATGAAAGAAATGGACGATGGACGCTTCCACAAAGTGGCAAATATTATTGGCCAGACCATGCGTTTCCATCCTCACGGAGATGCTTCCATAGGGGATGCTTTAGTGCAGATGGGACAGAAGGATCTTTTGATTGACTGCCAAGGAAACTGGGGAAATATTCTCACAGGCGATGGTGCGGCAGCAGCCCGTTATATTGAGGCGCGCTTAACAAAATTTGCGTTGCACGTTGCTTACAGTCCTAAGGTTACTCAATGGCAACTCAGTTATGATGGTCGCGCGAATGAACCACTTCATTTGCCCATGAAATTCCCTATGCTTTTGGCCATGGGGGTTGAAGGTATTGCAGTAGGGCTTAGCACGAAGATATTACCGCACAACTTCATAGAATTGATCGACGCATCGATCAAAGAATTGGAAGGTAAACCGTTTAAATTATATCCAGATTTTCCAACGGGTGGTACAGCGGATTTCACAAATTATAACAACGGGGAGCGCGGCTCTCGTGTAAGGGTTCGTGCGAAAATTTCCCAATTGGACAAGAATACACTTGTAATTACGGAGATACCTTTTACCACGAATACTCAAAGCCTTATTGATAGCGTATTAAAAGCGAACGATAAGGGTAAAATAAAAATCAAAAAGATTGAGGATAATACGGCGGAACATGTGGAGATTCTTATTCACTTGCCTTCCGGTATAAGCCCTGATAAGACTATTGACGCGCTGTACGCATTTACCAATTGTGAAGTAAGCATCGCGCCTCTTGCTTGCTCTATACACGAAGACACGCCCTTGTTTATTGGCGTAAAAGATGTCTTAAAGCGGAGTACAGAGACGACAAAAGGCGTTTTAAAGGCGGAACTTGAAGTTCGACTATCTGAACTCCGGGAACAATGGCACTTTGCCTCGCTCGAGCGTATTTTTATTGAAGAGAAGATCTACCGGGATATCGAAGAAGCGGAAACTTGGGAACAGGTAATCTCCTTTATTGCCAAAGGATTAGAGCCACACATTGGCCACTTGATGCGCGAAGTTACTGAGGAGGATATCGTGCGTTTGACAGAAATCAAAATCAAGCGTATATCAAAGTTTGATAGCGATAAGGCCAACGATAAAATTTTGGACCTTGAACGTGCGTTTGACAGAAATCAAAATCAAGCGTATATCAAAGTTTGATAGCGATAAGGCCAACGATAAAATTTTGGACCTTGAAGGTAAAATCTCGAGCGTTCAGCATGATTTAGCCCATTTAGTTGAATACGCAATCAACTACTTTAAAGAGCTGAAGGAGAAATTCGGTAAAGGTCGCGAGCGCAAGACAGAAATTGCCACCTTCGATAGTGTAGAAGCATCAAAAGTGGTCATTCGTAACCAAAAGCTCTACGTGAATCGCGAAGAAGGTTTTGTGGGTTACGGCATGAAGCGAGACGAATACGTTGGTGACTGTTCAGATATTGATGATGTCATTGTTTTTCGAGCCGATGGTAAATACAGCGTTAGTAAAGTGAAGGATAAAGCCTTCTTTGGAAAAAATATCATTCATGTCGCCGTTTGGAAAAAAGGCGATGACCGGACGGTATATAACGCCATTTACCAAGACGGCGTCTCAAAGGTGAGTTATGTAAAACGTTTTGCAGTGCAGAGTATTACTCGCGACAGAGAATACGATGTGACCACTGGAAGTAAAGGATCGCACATTTCCTACTTGACGGCGTCTCAAAGGTGAGTTATGTAAAACGTTTTGCAGTGCAGAGTATTACTCGCGACAGAGAATACGATGTGACCACTGGAAGTAAAGGATCGCACATTTCCTACTTCACATCCAATCCAAATGGTGAGGCAGAGAAGGTGTTGGTGCTGTTGCGTCAATTAGCGAAGCTGAAAAAACTCAAAATCGATCTAGATTTCGCCAATGTTGCGGTGAAGGGTAGAAGCTCTAAGGGAAATATTGTAACGAAATTCCCGGTTAAACGTATTGAGCTCAAGGAAAAGGGTGAAAGTACTTTGGAAGCGAGAAAAGTATGGTTCGATCCGGCCGTGCAACGCTTGAATAGTGACGAACGTGGCCGTTTAGTTGGAAGTTTCAAAGGCGAGGACAGGTTGTTGATTGGCATGAAAAATGGGACATTACGCGTGGTTATACCGGAATTGAACCTTCACTTTGATGCAGATATGATTTATCTAGAGAAGTTGGAAGAAAATCGTCCGATCAGTGCCGTTTACTTTGACGGCGAAAAATCACGCTACTTTGTGAAGCGCTTCCTATGGGAAGGTGGTGATAAAGAGGAAAATATAATCACAGCACACCCTAAAAGTGAATTGAGTTTCCTTTCGAACAATACGTTGCCTAGAATTCAAATGGTATATCGTAAAACAAAGGGCGATGTTCGCGATCCTGAAGAAGTAGATTTAGCAGCATTCATTTCGGTGAAAGGCATTAAGGCAAAAGGGAACCAATTAACTTCGGATACCCTTAACAAAATAGAGCCGCTCGAGTCTTTACCTGAACCTGATGAAACTAGAATAGAGGTAAACGAAGCAGAGCAAGAATCACTCATTGTCAAGGTTGAGCCCAGTACTGAGGTCGAGACCGCCGCGAAGATTGATGCCGCAGCTAACGTTGAGCAGGTTAAATCTGTAAGACCCACTGAAGCGGAAGAACAATCAAAGTCTGCCACGTCTGAACCAAATCGTGATGAAAAGAGTTCTTATGATGCAGACGATAAAGCACCACAAATCACTTTAGATTTTTAATATGCGCCCCACGCTTCTAACCTTACTCTTTGTTTTTACATATAGCTTGACCGCCCAAAACAGTTTAAATATTTCATTGAAGGGCCAGAGCACTTTTTTGAATGATATGAACGATATCTGGGGCTACACCTCTTCTACAGGGCGTGAGTTTGCATTAGCGGGCACTACTGCCGGTGTGAGTATTGTGGAAGTCACTAATCCTGCGAACCCTACAAAGAAGCAATTCGTTCAAGGACCCTATAGTATCTGGCGTGATTTGAAAACTTGGGATCATTATGCTTACGTAACGCATGACAATACGTTTGCTTGGAATACGATTCCAGATCATGGTCTCTTGATTATAGACTAGTATCTGGCGTGATTTGAAAACTTGGGATCATTATGCTTACGTAACGCATGACAATACGTTTGCTTGGAATACGATTCCAGATCACGGTCTCTTGATTATAGACTTAGATAGCGTGGACAGTGCAAACCCAACATATAAGACTATGAATCCGGTCATTCAAACACCAGGAGGCATCATGGATACCTTGAAGACCGCTCACAATTTGTACATCGATGAGAATGGGTACGCCTATTTGTTTGGAGCAAATGTAGGTAACGGTGGTGCGCTTATTTTCGACGTAGCCACAGATCCTTGGAATCCGACCTACGTAGGAATGTATGACGATTATTATTTCCACGACGGTATGGTTCGAGGCGATACCATTTGGGGTTCAGCGGTTTATCAAGGGAAATTCATAGTGGTCGACGCCACTGTAAAAGACAGTACAATCACATTAGCTACGCACGGCACGCCCAATGCGTTTACCCATAATACTTGGATCAGCGATGATAATTCTGTGCTGTTTACCACCGATGAGATTGGTAATGCTTTTCTAACAGCCTATGACGTGAGTGATTTAGCGAATATTACTGAATTGGATCGTATTCAGACCTCTTTGGGCACTAGTGTTATTCCTCATAATGCGCATGTTTATGGTCAATGGGTGGTGACTTCGTATTATACTTCTGGGGTTCAAATTGTGGATGCAAAATACCCCGAATTGCTTGTCGAAGTTGGCTATTTTGACACGTCACCGTCTTTTTCAGGAAACGGTTTCTATGGGAACTGGGGGGCGTATCCGTATTTTGAGTCTGGACTCATTGTTTGTTCAGACATCGAAGAGGGTCTGTCCGTTCTAGAGCCTACCTATGTCGAAGCTTCGCGCGTACATGTTGTAGTATACGACAGTATTACACGTGCACCTTTAAGCAATGCAGTTATATTATTTGATCGCACTAGCGATACGTTGCAAAGCAGTATTGATGGATTGGCAGATGCAGGTACCCATTTGGATGTAATGGATTCAATTAGTGTTAAACTTGCAGGATTTGTACCGCATAGATCGGCGTACCAATGGCAAGCCGGTGTGTTCGATACCGTAAAAGTAGCGTTGCTAAATGTGAACAACGTAGGTACTCAAGATGTAGCGAATTCGGCGGTAGTGCTGCAGCCAAATCCTAATAATGGAATCTTTCAACTGACCGGAGTTGAAAACGGAACGTATCAACTTATTGATAGCAAAGGCAGCATGCTAGAGCAGGGTGTTCTATTGAATGATTGGGTTGAATTGAAAAACAACTATGCACACGGATCGTATTACCTCCGTGTACAATGGGAAACCCAAGCAAAAACATTCCCAGTTATGCTACTGCCTTAAATGAACAGGTTTTAGAAATTAGTGGTGAACCCTTTGGTTTTATAAAATTCCTCAATAATACCTACAACTTCTTCCTCACTGTTGGCTACGTGCATAAGGTCGGTGTCGTTTGGGCTGATTTTACCCGTCGCTTTCAGCGTGTTTTCGATCCATTGTTTTAATCCTTCCCAAAAATCACTTCCATAAAGAATAATAGGGAATTGGTCAATTTTTTTGGTCTGAACCAATGTGATTGCTTCAAAGAGTTCATCGAGCGTGCCAAAGCCTCCTGGCATTACTACAAATGCTTGACTGTACTTTACAAACATTACTTTGCGTGCGAAGAAATAGTCGAAATCTAGATTTTTATCGTGGTCAATAAAGGGGTTGCTACTTTGTTCAAAAGGTAGGTCAATGTTAAGGCCTACGCTGGGACCTTTGCCTAGTTGTGCACCTTTGTTGGCGGCTTCCATGATACCGGGGCCACCGCCGGTAATAATACCAAAGCCTTTACTGGTTAGCTGGCGTGCAATTTCCGTAGCTGCGTCTAAATAGCGTTGTTCGGTGGTGTCTCGTGCCGACCCGAAAATACTAATACAAGGGCCAATACGACTTAGACTTTCGTAACCCTGTACGAATTCCGACATTATTTTAAATAATGCCCAACTGTCTTCTGATTTAATCTCGGTCCAGGTTTTTCTTGAATGAATCTTCATAGGTATACTAGTTTCTTACCTATAAGATACGCAAAAGCGCTGATGAATTATTTTAATTCGGCAGCTAAAAATTGACCCGTAATACTTTCTTTGATCTTGATGATTTCTTCGGGTGTCCCTTCAGCAACAATGCGCCCCCCGCCTGATCCACCTTCAGGCCCTAAATCGATAATATGATCGGCTTGTTTAATGACATCCATATTGTGTTCTATGATAAGCACCGTATTTCCTTGATCTACCAGACGTTGGATGACCTCCATTAACACTTTTACATCCTCAAAATGTAGCCCAGTGGTAGGTTCATCCAGAATATACATTGTGTTGCCCGTATCTTTCTTGCTCAGCTCGGTGGCCAATTTGACCCGCTGTGCCTCACCACCACTCAATGTGGTAGAGGGCTGTCCTAATCGGATATAACCTAATCCTACGTCTCTTAGTGTTTGTAGCTTTTGGTTGATCCTAGGTACATGTTCGAAGAACGGTAGGGCGTCCTCAATGCTTAAGTTTAGTACATCCGAAATACTCTTTCCTTTGTAGCGCACTTCTAACGTCTCGCGATTGAAACGCTTACCTTGACAGGATTCACAATGCACGTAAACATCGGGTAAGAAGTTCATCTCAATCACGCGCAGTCCTCCACCTTCACAAGTTTCACAACGGCCGCCTTTTACATTGAAAGAGAATCTTCCCGGCTTATACCCACGTACCTTACTTTCTGGTAAGCCTGCAAATAGCTGCCGGATTTCTGACCATACGCCCGTGTAAGTTGCAGGATTCGAACGCGGCGTGCGTCCAATGGGACTTTGATCGTTTGATCGATATCGATAATTTTATCGATTTTCTCAAAACCTTCAATACTTCGGTACGGCTGCGGTTTACCCACCGCACGAAAAATCATGTGGTTAAGGATAGGGTATAGGGTACCGTTGATTAATGTTGACTTCCCGCTACCACTTACTCCAGTAATACACGTCAATACGCGCAAGGGGATTTTTAAATCAACGTTTTTCAGGTTGTTTCCTGTCGCACCAAAAAGGCCAATCCAACCGTCCGCCTGACGTCGTACATTTGGCACTCCAATGCCAAGCTGACCGTTTAAATACTTCGCTGTAATGCTGTCGCTTGCGAGAATATCTGAGAGATCGCCTTGCGCTACGATTGCTCCACCATGCACTCCTGCGCGGGGGCCGATATCAAGAATGTGATCCGCAGTTTCAATCATTTCTCGGTCGTGCTCCACCACTAAAACACTGTTGCCAATATCTCGCAATTGCTGCAGGGAATCTATGAGTCTTGCATTATCGCGCTGGTGCAATCCTATAGAAGGCTCGTCTAAAATGTACAGGACATTCACCAACTGTGACCCTATCTGGGTCGCCAACCGGATTCGTTGTGCTTCACCTCCGCTCAGACTACGTGCACTCCGGTTTAAATTCAAATAGCCTAAACCTACATTTAGTAAGAACGCGCTTCGCGCGCGCAATTCTTTTACAATTTCCTCCGCAATGAGCCATTCTTTAGGTGACAAATTATGCTCCAACGAGTCAATCCATTGGCCAAAATGTATCAAGCTTTGGGTACTCACCTCTGCGATGCTTTGACCCGCTACCTTGAAATGCAGGCTTTCCTTTTTCAAACGTGCACCTTCACATTTTGTGCAAGCTACATGTTCCATGTATTCGTCTGCCCAACGCTGAATACTTCTGCTTTTCGCTTCTTTACCCTGAGACTCTATGAAGTTAATAATGCCTTCAAAGTTCAATTTGTATTCCTTTGTTACGCCAATGGCCTTATGCTCAATGGTCATCACCTCGTTGCTGCCGTTGAGAATAATGTCTAAGGCTGCTTCAGGAATGTCTTCAACGGCGGTATCCATGTTAAAGCCGTGCTTCAGTCCAATAATTTCAAGTTGGTTGAACATCCAATTCTTCTTGTATTCTCCAACTGGTGCAATACCGCCCTTCCTGATTGTTTTCTTTGGGTCCGGGAATAGCTTTCGTTCGTTCACTTGTTTCGTGGTTCCCAATCCGTCGCAACGGGGACAGGCACCTTTAGGACTGTTAAAAGAAAACGTGTTTGGCTCGGGCTCTTGATAGGCTATACCACTGGTAGGACACATGAGGTGTCTAGAGAAATAAGCCAATTCATCTCTTTCCAAATCCAAAACGGCTATGGTCCCGCCACCATGATTCATTGCGGTCTCTACACTTTGAGCAATGCGCGCCTCCGCTGTTGCGGCAACAATGATGCGATCTACAACAATTTCAATATCGTGTGTCTTGTATCGGTCCAATCGATACCCGCTGCTCACTTCAACTACTTTACCGTCCACACGGGCTCTAATAAAGCCCATTCGCGTAATCTGTTCAAATAATTCCCTGTAATGCCCTTTCCGCGCTCTAACGACTGGTGCTAAAACCGCAATTTTTCTACCAACATAACGTTCGGCAATCAATGCTACAATTTGAGCATCGGAGTAAGAAATCATCTTCTCGCCCGTATTGTAGCTATAGGCTGTTGAAGCACGTGCATCGTGCAAATAGTAAACGCAAGAAATCACTCAATTCCGTTACCGTTCCTACCGTCGAACGTGGGTTTCGGGAGGTGGTCTTTTGCTCGATAGAAATCACCGGCGATAGTCCTTCAATCTTATCGACTTCTGGACGTTCCATATTGCCCAAGAATTGACGCGCATAAGCACTAAAAGTCTCCATGTAACGCCGCTGTCCCTCCGCATAAATGGTGTTGAAGGCTAAAGAGCTTTTTCCAGAGCCACTTAGGCCGGTAATCACGACCAATTTATTTCTCGGGATGGCAACATCAATGTTTCGCAGGTTATGCGCTCTTGCGCCAAAGACTTCTATGTATTCGCTCATTTAGAAGGAACCCAAATTTGGTATGCTTTGTTTGTCGAATTCGATAATTGCTGGCTTTGAATCCAAGGATTATATGTTCTCAACGTTTTATAAGTAACCCCTTGTGATTTCGCCCAGCTTACCCAGTCCGCAACGCCTGTATTGACTAAAATAGTATCCATTTCAGGAAAGGAATAGCCTTGATCCTGGTGGTAGACGTAGCCAAAGTCTGCGAGGTTTTCGTGAATGTGCTTTACGGCGGCGATACGATAGACGTAGCGCGCAGTCTCAGTATTTAATAAGAGATCGTAATAACTATCAACGCCTTGCTCGTTAAGTCGTCTTGCTGTCCCGGCCATCCCCATGTTATACGAAGCTGCAGCTAAAGTCCAATTTCCAAACCTCTCGTATGCTTCCTTTAAATAAGTGCAAGCTACCTGGGTCGACTTTTCGATGTGGTACCTTTCGTCTACCTCTTTATTTATTTCCAGACCGTTTTCAAGTCCTGTACTTTTCATGATTTGCCAGTATCCACTGGCACCTGCTGGACTAACAACATTTTGCTTCCGTTTTTCGCAAGAATAGGTTCGATGATAGGAAAGAATTTAGCGCTGCGCTTGAGCATTAAAAGATTATTACTCTGCCAATAGCTGTTCACGAGCATTTCGCGGTCCAATTTTTCTTTAACATCGGCTTCAGCCAACGGCAATGCTTCTCCTGCGAAATCTAGATTCTCAGGAATAGGAAATGGCTTCACCGTGCTTGGACGTACCTCCACAGGATGCGGCGCTTCGTTGGATTGAGCGCTTCTGAGACCTACAAATGCAAGTGTTAATCCTACTGCCCCAAATAGGACAATTTTATTTTTCATAGATAAAGGGCGAATTAAAGTCTGCAAAAGCAGGTCCATCTTGATCCTTTGCACTCAGTATGGGAACATCGACGTTCCAATCAATGGCGAGCAATGGATCATTCCATAAAACACTTCCTTCGTGTTCTGGACTATAGGTATCTGTACATTTATACAAGAAAACCGTTCCGTTTTCAAGGGTTGCAAAACCGTGGGCAAAGCCAGGCGGTATCCAGAGCATGCGCTTATTTTCGCCACTTAGCTCAACGCCATAATACTGGCCATAGGTAGGGGAGCCCTTGCGAATGTCGACAGCGACATCCCAAACCTTACCGCGCTGCACTCGAACTAGTTTTCCCTGTGCCTTCGGCGGCGCTTGGAAATGCAGTCCTCGGACTACGCCGCGATCAGATAAGCTTTCGTTGTCTTGGATGAATTCTTCTGTAATGCCTTGAGCGGCAAACACATCACGATTATAACTTTCAAAGAAATAGCCGCGTTCGTCCCCGAAGACGCGCGGTTCGATAAGTAGCAAGCCTGCTAATGGTGTCTCAATGATTTGCATACCCCAAAAATAGCAGGATAAGCTTACGAAAGCATAGGGTCGACCTTTTCTTTCAAAAGAGTTGAAATTTCCTGTGCGTGCGTTAAGAAGCTCAAATGTGTCGCACGATTAAGCGTCCAGCAGCGGTCGGAAGGTTCGCACTCAGGAAAAACAAGATCCCCGTCGCTTGTTACGCTATCTACGGGACATTTGGGGGTAGGTCGCTCCCAATTCAATACGGATTTTAGGACCCAACGGTAATAGTCACAAGGAAAT
>Ga0208897_1000745_pt1 | contig 14349 bp, 13 predicted proteins | sample ColrivemetaGS697_FD_187594 | JGI IMG/M metagenome (GOLD analysis project Ga0208897, IMG submission 187594) | Estuarine microbial communities from the Columbia River estuary, USA - metaG S.697 (SPAdes) (version 2) | ecosystem: Environmental > Aquatic > Marine > Intertidal zone > Estuary | place...
CCTCCGATGTGCGCATCATGTGCGATTCCACTATTTCCTCTTTTGTGCGCAAAATACTCAAAGGCCAAATAAATTGGACCGAACATATAAGCCGGTATTGGAATAGGGATAAAGAACAGCATCAATTCCATTTGTGGATACCACAAAATTGCGGCAAAAATAACTGCAGAGACAGCTCCTGAAGCTCCAACTGCCCTATAATTGGGATTGTCTTGATGTTTGAAATAAGCATAGAAATTAGAAGCAAGACCTCCCAGAAAATAAACACTCAAGAAATGGATCTCACCAATTGTTATCCCATAATCACGAAAGAAAAAGTATTCTAAAGCTTCACCTAAAAAGAATAGGGATATCATATTGAATATCAAGTGGGTAAAATCTGAGTGAACCAGCATGTTACTCATTAAGCGATAGTACTCTTTGTGATGCTTGACCCTATAAGGAGAGAATAATAGTCGCTCGAATAAGGCGTTATCTGAGAAGGCATGCCAGGAGATCAACCCTGTTATACCTATAATGACGATCAATGCAGTAAAACTCATATATCAAAAATAAATGTTATTTTGCTCTTACATCTATTACTATGAGATTTGTTCCTGAAATAAGAGTTTGGATCGTTCTGACTGTTTTCTCCTTTTATATCTTAACTGCTTGTGGAACAAGTGGTGAAGAAATCGTCGACGATATCGTTACGGAAGAAAAGATACCCATTGAAGAAAGATTAAAAGCATGTATTCAACCAGAGGCACTTGAAGAGTTAGGATTGGATCCCAAATTATCTGTTTGGCTAACCTCACTGTATGATTCATTGGATTTTAAGCCCATATGGATAAACGAACATGAGTTGAATGAAAAAGGTCTCAAATTGGATTCTTCATTGAATCATTCGATCTGGTTTGGAGTCCCTAGGTCAAGAATTCGCTTTAATGACAAAAAAGAAGACAGGATCGTTGTCAAAGAGGTATTTTGCACTGTTAGGTCAGCATTAATGCTGCACGATCTGAATTATGGGATGATCGTAGATTCTACAAAGAAATTTGGTGAACAGCGGTTGATCGATCGAGTGAAATTTGATTCTCTTATGACACTTCCCGATTCAATATCCGTAGACCAATTCTTTCTTCGACAAGGGCCTTCAGACACCAACTATCGTTTTCTTGCAGATCACCTCTATCAATATGTTCAAAAATACCCCTTGAACGAAAAGACTTTTGAGGTAAAGCCAATAAAAGAGGATTCTGTTGGCGCCATTCCGAAGTCCAGACAAGCATTATTCTTCAAAGGATATCTTCTCGATAGCTTAAGTGATGAGCAGGAGTTTATGCAGGCTCTTAAAGCCTTCCAAAAAGACAATGGATTAAAACCGGATGGAAAAATCGGGAAATACACTTCAAGAGCCTTGAATGAAAGCACCTTGAACAAGGTATACAGAGCTGCATTGGCACTTGATAAGTATCGTACACAAATCAAATATCCTTCTAAGTACATTTTTGTCAATTTACCGGAATACATACTAAGGTATTACGTGAGGGATAGCTTAAAAAGTATGCATAGAATTGTGATTGGCACAGAAGTAAACCAGACCCCACAGCTAAAGTCAAAAGTTTATCAGATCATGGTATATCCCTTCTGGAATGTACCCTACTCTATTTCCAGTAAAGAAATCCTTCCTGCAGTAAGGTATAACACTGGTTACTTGAAGAAAAACAATTACAAGATCTATCGAAAAGAAGTAGAAGTTGATCCATACAAAGTAAATTGGAAGAAGATCAGAAAAGATGCATTCCCATACAAAGTAGTTCAGCAACCTGGACCGAAAAATAGCCTTGGGATCATTAAGTTCGAATTCCACAATAAATACTCAGTGTACATTCATGACACCCCCTCGAAAGGGTTTTTCAATTCAGATGTAAGATCCTTTTCACACGGATGTATGCGTTGTGAAAACCCCGTCGAACTTGGACGAATTTTGCTAGCCAATGATTCTCTGCGTCGAAAGGCCAACCCGATGATTGCTGATTCGCTTGACACATTTTTAGGAAGAGCTCAAAACTTACCAATTCGTTTAATTGATCCAATTCCGGTTTTTGTAGAGTACCGAAGTGTCTGTGCGGACAGAGATAAACTCGTATTTTACGTAGATATTTATGGAAGAGATGAAGAATACCTCAAAGCATTTCGTTAATGTTGATTGAGTTATTAGCTTTGTAGAATAAAATCGGTAAAATGTCTGTAATTATATCCCCTTCCCTATTATCATGTGATTTCGCAAATGTGCAACGTGATGTAGAAATGATCAACTCTTCATCTGCTGACTGGTTTCACATTGACGTTATGGATGGTGTATTCGTTCCAAATATATCTTTTGGACTTCCAGTAATTGAAGCAATTAAAAGACATGCTAAAAAGCCACTTGACGTTCATTTGATGATCCAGAATGTTGATCCATACATTTCTGACTTTAAAAAGGTAGGAGCCGATATTTTAACGGTTCATTATGAAGCTTGCACTCACTTGCACAGAACCATTCAGGTTATAAAAGCTGAAGGAATGAAAGCAGGAGTTGCATTGAACCCTCATACACCCGTGGATCTTTTGCAAGATATTATTGCAGACCTTGATCTGGTTTTGATCATGTCGGTTAATCCAGGTTTTGGAGGTCAAAAATTCATTAATAATGCTCTTCTGAGAGTTGAACAAACAAAAAACCTTATCCATAGAACAGGGTCTCACGCCCTTGTAGAAGTAGATGGTGGTGTCAATCTTGAAACCGGTGCAGAATTGGTTGAAGCGGGTGCAGATGCACTTGTGGCTGGAAGTTTTGTTTTCAATTCAAAAGATCCATTAGCGACAATTGCTGATCTGAAAGCACTAAAATGATCAAAGAGTTCTTCTTGAACAAGATAGAATATGATCTTGCTTGTAATCTTACTTGGATAAAATCTTTGGAAGATCATGAAAATCATTTGGACGATTACGTGGTAAAATCGATTTCTCACATTATAAATGTCCATCACATTTGGAACTCGAGATTATTGGACCAACAACCAGAATCAGAGCTTTGGGATATTTTGCCCGTAAGTTACTGGAAGAAGTTAGCTGAACAGAATTCCAGGGAAACAATTGATTATCTGGAGAAATATGAACTTGGAGAAAAGGTAAACTATCATTCTTCTGAAGGCGTTAAATATTCCAAAACAGATATCGACATTCTTTATCATATTCTGAATCATTCAAACTATCATAGAGGCCAAATCGCTTTACGGATGAAGGAACTAGAAATTAAACCGCCCAGTTTGAATTTTATTGTCTATCGATGATTTGGCTTAAAAATTGTTCGTAACAAAAGCCGTATATTTACGTTTGTTCATATGATGTTCAGAATAACCGGAATATTACTTTTTCTATCTTTCAGTGCATTTGCATCTGAAGACACACTGTTAATCTCAAAAGAAAAGAATCTTGAGTTAAAGTTATCTGAGCTTCGTAATGCAGAAAACGATCAGCAGAAATTTTTGTTAGGAAAAGAGTTCAGAGACCTTATGGCAGAGGCGCTCAATGAAAAAGGAGCCTTCACCTACCCTTTCTCTTTGCTGAAAACAGTCGGAGTAATCGATAGTCCTGATGGTGAGGTACGAATTGTAAACTGGAATGTTGAGCTTGATGATCAATCACAAAAATATTATGGTTTTGTGATGAAATATGACTTCAAAAAGAAATCGGTTCAACTGACAGAATTACAGGACAATCAATTCATGATGCCAATTCCAAAAAATGAAATCCTTTCTGCAGAACAATGGTATGGGGCGCTTTATTACAAGATCATTCCGATTGAAAAAGGATCAAAAAAATTGTATACTGTTCTTGGCTGGGACGGGAACACGTCAATGTCGAATATCAAACTGATTGACGTGATGTATTTTAATGGAACTCAGGTGAAATTCGGCAGTCCCATATTTAAATATGCAGACAGAACTGAAAAAAGAGTTCTCTTTGAGCACTCTGAAAAAGCGACAATGTCACTTCGTTACGATCCTGAATACAAAAGAATAATCTTCGACCATTTATCTCCAGAATCTGCAAGCTTAGAAGGGTTTCACGCCTTTTATGTGCCAGATCTTTCTCTGGATGCATTCCTTCTGGACGGCTCAAAATGGACGTTCAAAGAAGACGTCATTGGCGTGAACAAAGAAGAAAACGGAAATAAAATGACAGTGTATGTCATCAATGAAAAAAATGGCAAAGTAGAGCCCAAAGAAATTAAGACAAAATGGGAAAATCCAGAGGATTCAAACGCCCCGGGCGGAGGTTTTGAACATAAGGCTGTCACTCCTGAAGACGAAATGGGAATCACTGAAGAAAAACGCGCTAAAAAAGAGAAAAAAGCGAAAGATAAACGTGACCCGAATCAAATGAGCACCACACTAGGGGGTGGGAAAAAGAAAAAACGAAAAAATTAGTCTCGGACAAGCTAATTCTCATTTAGCCCCGTTCAATATTCATTGAATGCCAATAATATACCGAGGTATTCATATATTTGTTTCGTCACACAAACCTTAGCTTTATGAGTAAAAATATTTATCTGGTACCTCATGATCTTACAGAAGTCGGAGACATGGCATTATGCTATGCCTTGCACATGGGAAAAAAAGTAAATTCAGAAATTATTCTATTGCACATTACGTCTTCTAAGGCAGACAGCATTAAGGCTGTGGCAAAGATCGATGAGATCATTGAAAAAACAGAAGTACCATACGGTATTGAATTAAAAAGAGTTGTTCAAGAAGGATCAATTTTTGAAGATATTGGTAAAATAGCCCACAGAGAAGGGGCTCAATTGATCATAATGGGAACACATGGTTCTTTTGGCCTTCAAAAACTATTTGGCTCCAATGCAATCAAGGTGGTTACAAGTGCTGATGTTCCATTCTTGATCGTTCAGAAAAACACTACACTCACAGATATTAAAAACATTATTGTTCCAATTGATTTGACAAAAGAAAGCTTGCAGATTGTGAATATTGCCGGTGATATGGCGAATATCTATGGCGCGTCTGTTCACGTTGTTGGAGAAAAGCAAAATGACGAGTTGTTAAGTCAGCAGATGAAGAACCGTATCCTGATCGTTAAAAATCAGTATGATGATAGATCAATACCATGTAATGTTGAATTGTTCGAAAAAGGCGGATCTTTTAAAAAGAAGATCATGAAATACGTAAAAGATAAAAATGTGGATATGCTGGCAATTGCCTACCACACAGAAAGTTTATTGCCTCAATTTGATACCTTTGCACAAACATTGATAACAAATGATCTTTCATTACCGTGCATGGTGCTTAATTCTAAACCGGCATCTGCGCTTTATTTCTAGCAGATGAAACTTGGAGAATACAACGATCTTACCATTGAACGATTTACAGGAGTGGGAGCCTTCCTAAGTGATGACCAAGAAAATGAGGTTCTTCTTCCCAAAAAATACCTTTTACCTTCTATGTCTGAAGGTGATTTGGTTTGTGTCTTCTTATACAAAGATTCAGAAGACCGTCCAGTAGCAACCACAGAAGATCCAAAAATTGTATTGAACTCTTTCGCTTACCTAAGAGTGAAAGAGGTAAACCTTTTCGGCGCTTTCATGGACTGGGGATTAGAAAAGGACTTAATGGTTCCTTTTAAGGAACAAGGTTTAAAAATGCAGGAAGATTTTACGTATCTGGTAACACTTCGATACGATAATTCTACAGATCGATTATTTGCTACCTCCAAGGTGAATAAGTACCTCCTACCCTGCGAGGACAAATCTTTATTGGGACAACCTTGCCGAATAATGATCTGCGATAAGACCGATTTGGGATTAAAAGTAATTGTCAATGATCTCTATCACGGAATGATCTTCAATAGCGATATTAATCAGCCTTTAAAAAGAGGTGCACATTATACCGGTTTCATTCAAAACATTCGAGAGGATGGCAAGATCGATATCAGAATGGTTAAGACAGGTATAGAGCGATTTGACGAATCAGAAGAGAAGGTACTTAAGATACTCGAACAAAATGGTGGGTTTATTGAATTAGGCGACAAGTCTGATCCGGATGAAGTCAGAAAGGTTATGGGAATGAGCAAGAAAATGTTCAAACAGGCGATCGGTAAATTGTACAAAGCAAAGAGAGTTCTTATACAAGATAACAGCTTGAGCCTAATCCCTGAAGATACCAGCAATGAAGGGTAAACCGGATATTTCCATAATTCTTCCCTGCTTTAATCCTCCGTTGAATTGGGATAAAATAATTCTTGAAAGTTTTAGTACTCTTTCGACCGCATTTTCCGATAAATCTTTAGAGCTGATCATTGTGAATGATGGAACAGATAAGAATCAAATTAAAGAAGAGATCAGATTTTTAAAGAATGAGATCGACACTTTCACCTTTGCCGAACACACCGAAAACAAAGGTAAAGGTTCTGCCATCCGCACTGGAGTCAATTTAGCTAAAGGTGACTTTATCATTTATACAGATATTGACTTTCCTTACACGGTAAAAAGTATTCAGGACCTCTATTCTACTTCATTGTCAAATTGTGATGTTGTTTTGGGCCATAGGGATACCTCCTATTACTCACATACGCCTTGGGCCAGGAAGGTTATCTCTAAATCTCTACGATTTTCATTGAAAACGCTACTTAAATTACCCACGGATGATTCCCAATGTGGTTTAAAAGGGTTTAATCAAAAAGGAAAAGAAGTGTTTCTTCAAACCAAAATTGACCGATTTCTGTTTGATCTGGAATTTATCAAACTGGCATCAAAAAATAGGTTGAACGTTCAAAACTGTGAAGTTCAACTAAAAGAAGGAGTTGTCTTTAGTAAAGTCAATATTAAAATCCTTCTAAGAGAAGGCCTGAATTTTGTAAAGATCTTTTTCCGATAATCAAAGACTCATCAATTCTTTAAATCGAATTGCTTGTCTTCTTGAGATCTCCACCTTTTCCCCTTCCCTCAATTCAACCTGCAAGCCCCCATTAAACCAGTTCTCAACTTTTGAGATCCATTGCATATTAATGATAAACTTTCGATTTGCCCGGAAGAAATACTCTGGATCAAGCCTATCTTCAAAGCTATTTAAAGACCTTAATATCAATGGTTTAAAACCGTCAAAATAAACCTTTACATAATTCCCTTCAGATTCAAGCATTCTGACTTTGCTCAATTCAATAAACCAGCACTTCTCTCCATCCTTAATGAAAACACGATCATTCACTGTTAACGGTCTGTTTTTCCGAGTTAATGTGGTTGAGTTCGAAGAAACAAAATCGTCTTCGTTGGTATTTAATTTTTGAACGGCATCCTTTAATCGATCTGGATCTACAGGCTTCATCACGTAATCAAGTGCACTTACTTCAAAAGCCTTCAAAGCATATTCATCGTATGCCGTCACGAATATCACTCTTGGTATCTCGTCGAGATGTTTTAACATGTCAAATCCAGACATTTCCGGCATGTTTACATCCAAAAAGATAAGATCTGGTTTCAATTCATTGATCTTCAGAATCCCTTCCTCTCCGTTTCTCGCCTCATCAATGATCTCGATTTCAATATAATCCTTTAAAAGGAGCTTTAATTCCTCTCTTGCCAGACGTTCGTCATCAATGATTAATGTTCTGAATGATTTCATAGCTCTGTTTTAAATGTTAATCTAGCGATCACTATATTCTCTTGTTGAATCAACTCAAATTCGGCCGCACCTTTATACTGTATGTCTAATCTTCTTAATACATTCTGAATACCTATTCCAGTATCTTTTTCATCTCTCAATTTCCCTGAATTGATCACTTCAATGATCACTTGTTCTCCGCTTTTTCTTGTTTGTATTTCAATCTCCCCACCATCGATAAGATTAGAAATCCCATGTTTTATCGCATTCTCTACAAGCATTTGAAGAATAAACGGCGGCACAGGAAAAAGTCGTAACGAATCATCCTGCTTCCAGCTAATCGTAAGACGCTCTTCAAACCTTATCTTTTCCAGTTCAAGATAATGAGATACCATATTGATTTCATCTTCTAGCGGAACCAATGTCTCCTTGCCATAGATCAATGATTTACGTAAAAGATTCGAGAGCGTCGTAAGTGATTCCTTTGCTTTAGAAGGATCAAGTTCAATCAACGCACGGATACTATTCAATGAATTAAAAAGGAAATGAGGATTTAATTGAGACCTTAAATTCTTCAGTTCAATTTCATTTTTACTTGCTTCTAGCGAAATGTTATTCAGCTCCTGTTTTCTGGATTTTTGTATAAAATGAAAGGTAAAGTAAATCGCATTCCAGAAAAGAACCAAGACAAGTATCGCTAAAATATTGATCACCACCGAAAGGAAACTGATTTGTTCAAATTCCTTTGGATTAATCACAAAGGATGAAACGGTCGTTTCTCCAAAGATCAATAACGAACATAAAAATGAAGCGAATAATACTCTGGGCAGCAATGGACCTGGTCTTAATTCCAGCCAGTTCAGTTTAATAAAGACATATCTCATGATATGCGTACTGAAAACCGAGAAAACTACAAGCATTGAAAGATGAAGCAATAGCTCTACGTCTACTTTCAAAGGGTCATCAGCATAAGTGGCAAGCAATATCAGTGCACAGTAGGAACTCCACCCAATCGATTGTGCTGCCCAATATAGCCATCTACTTGTACTCATATAACAAAAGTAAAAACCCTTTGATCAAAACCTAAATCTAAAGTATGATCGGAGATAATTCTTGCTTTAAGGATAATTTTTCATTTGGAATGTTTTTTGACAACTTTGAAGCATGGTTCTAAGATTGATATTTCTGTTTTTGCTTCCTGTAATAATCAACGCCCAAACATTTCAAAACAATGTTTTCGGAGGATCAGTTGGGCTAGTACTAAACACGGGAACAACCATCAACTCGATAGGAATTAAACTAAATGGTTATTATTCTCAGTATATCTATCAATTCAATGCTGGAACCGAATTAAGATTCAATCTGAGCAGCTACGGGAAGAGAAAGAACTTTTTTGAATCAAGAAATGGAATTGGCCTTGTACTATTGGCTGGTCCGAAAGAACACAATGCAGACTTTGAGCTAAGTGAATTACATCACAACACCAATTCTCTGTATGGATTAGGTTACAATTACATTTGGTACACCGATAATGTGGGTACATCGCAGCGATCAGGAGGCTTTGGATTGCATTTAAACAATCTCAGTATTTTGATTGAAAATGATGTTTTTGCCGGACATTCCAAAGATCGATTCCGAACAGGGGCATTGACATTAACCTATTTGTACGGTGATTTCAAATTTGCTTTAGGAAATGTGATCTGGACAGGTGAAACAGCAGGATCGGCTTGGCAGAGGATCCCTCTGGACAATTGCCCTTCTGGATTTAGAATTCTTGAAGATCTGCCCTATGGAAAAACAAGTCATGGTGTCATCTATGGAAGCCTCTCCTATTCGCTTCCTTATGGTCAGGTAAGCAGATTCAGAATCGGACTAGACAGTGAGCATATCAGACATTCTATCCAAAATAGGCTTATACATGATTTGATCTTTCTCCCTTCCCAGGTTCAGCGAAACACACCTCATTATCCAAGGCTTGATAACGAAGGTTGTCCAGTCTTTTACAAAAATGAAATTCGAAAAAATCGACTATTCATTCAATTAGGGGCTAACGACACCTGGTCCTATTAAATGTTTTTAGATTAATACTCTTTGTTTGATCATCGCAAAATCAAAATCAACGAACTAATCTTCGGCCCATAAATGGCAACTCTGATTTTGGATCGAGCCCCTAAAATTGAGCATCCCTTTTTGCTTCTTCTTTGAATCAGGGGATTGTTTCATAAGTTTTGAAATTGTTGAAAATAGGCTTGAAAAGTAGAGTCTAATTAAGATGTTTATGCTAACTTTGCGCCCCGTAGTTACAATTTATTCGTCATGTCCAATTCAACAAAATATGTATTTGTAACCGGGGGTGTAACATCTTCTCTTGGTAAAGGGATTATCTCTGCTTCTTTAGCGAAATTACTGCAAGCCAGAGGCTATTCCGTAACCATTCAAAAGCTTGATCCTTACATTAATGTTGACCCGGGAACTCTTAATCCATACGAACATGGTGAATGTTTTGTAACTGACGACGGAGCTGAAACGGATCTTGACCTTGGACATTACGAGCGTTTTTTGAACGTACCGACTTCTCAAGGAAATAACGTTACTACAGGTAGAATCTATCAGTCAGTGATCGAAAAAGAACGTAAAGGAGAATTCCTTGGTAAAACTGTACAAGTAATTCCTCACATTACAGATGAGATCAAAGAAAGGATTCAGATCCTCGGTAAAGAAGGTAAGTATGATATCGTGATCACAGAGATCGGTGGTACAGTTGGTGATATAGAATCTCTGCCTTATGTTGAAGCTGTTCGACAGTTGTTATGGGAATTTGAAAACGATTGTATTGTCATTCACCTAACCCTTGTACCCTATCTTGCGGCAGCCGGTGAATTAAAAACAAAACCAACGCAACATTCGGTAAAGCAACTCCTTGAACTAGGTGTTCAGCCAGACATACTTTGTTGCAGGACAGAACACGAACTAGACCTTACACTCAGGAAGAAGATCGCGAAGTTTTGTAATGTTTCAATGAATGCAGTCATCGAATCGAGAGATGCTGAAACTATCTATGATGTCCCTTTATTAATGCAGGCTGAAGAATTAGATAAAGTCGTTCTAGAAAAGCTTGGATTGTCTTCTAAATCTACACCAGACTTAAGTAATTGGAAGAATTTCATCGATCGCCTGAAGAACCCTAAAGCCGAAGTGAACATAGGTCTTGTTGGTAAATATGTGGAATTGAAGGACGCTTACAAATCGATCAGTGAAGCATTTATACACGCTGGAGCAGCTAATCACGCTCGAGTAAATGTGAAGTGGATCCACTCTGAGAAATTAACGAAAGTAAATATTGAAGACGAATTAGGTGGACTTGATGGAATTCTTGTTGCTCCTGGATTCGGCTCTCGAGGTATTTCTGGAAAGATCGAAGCAGTTCGATTCGCGAGAGAAAACAAGGTTCCATTCTTTGGTATTTGCCTGGGAATGCAGTGTGCAGTGATCGAATACGCACGTCACGTGCTTGGTTATGAGGACGCTCATACTACTGAGATCGCAGAAGACTGCAAATATCCTGTGATCAGCATGATGGAAGAACAAAAGAATATTTCCAACATGGGAGGCACAATGCGTCTCGGAGCTTATAAATGTCAATTAAAGCCTGGATCAAAGGTTTCAAACGCATACAATACGGACAAGATCAGTGAAAGACACCGTCACCGTTATGAATTCAACAATGATTACCTGAAGGATTTCGAGGCAGCTGGTATGATTCCAACTGGAAAGAACCCGGAAACAGGTTTAGTTGAAGTTGTTGAGATCCCGGAACATCCTTGGTTCGTAGGTGCACAGTTCCACCCAGAATATAAAAGTACAGTTGCCAACCCTCACCCACTATTCGTGGCGTTTGTTCAGGCGGCTATTGAAAACAAAAAGAAGAAATAACAAGAATGGATAGAAATACCATTATCGGTTTGGTAATGATCGGATTAATACTTTCCGTATTTACGATCTATAACCAACCGACTGAAGAAGAAATTAGAAAGCAACAACAGGAGCTTGCTTTAAAGGAGAAAAGAGAATCCGAGAAGGAAGCAAAGAACAAGGTTGACGCTAAAAAACCTGAGAAAGCTGAACAAAAAAGTGATGCTACTACTGTTGCTGCAGTTAATGAAGGTGGAAATGGAAGCCTTGTTTTCCTCGAGAATGACAAACTAAAGATCTATTTCTCTACAAAAGGTGGACAGGTATCTGCAGTGTATCTTAAAGAATACAAAACCTACGAGGATTACAAGAATAAAAAGGAAAATCCAATGCGACTTTTCGCGGAAGGAGATGCCGTTAATCAGCTTGTTATTCCTTTGAAAGATAAAACTATAAGAACATCTAATTATGTTTTTAATATAAGTGAAAAATCAGACAATGCGATCGAATTCTCTGCAGACCTTGGTGATGGAAAGACTGTGACTCAGCGTTACGAATTGGATAAGGGTAAATACGAGATCGACTACAGAGTTGGAATGAAAGGTTTTGGTGGGCAAGTTGATCCGAAAAACGTGCTTCTTAACTGGGATGTTGCTTATCGTAAGACTGAACGATTGTTTAGTGAACAGCGCCGAGTTTCTACGATCTGTATGAATTACGACAAGGAAGGGTTTGATTATCTGAGTGAAATGGGTAATGATGACTCGGAAGCCGAAGACAAAGTAAACTGGGTAGCATTCAAGCAAAGCTACTTCTCCTCTATTTTGCGTCCTGAGAATGGCTTCTCCAAAGAAGGAACTGAGTTCAAAGTAAAAACGTACGATGAAGGACATGATCGTTCATGGTCTCATTTGAAGGACTTCAAGTCGTCTTTAAATCCTGGCTTCTCAAATGTATCAGATGCTTCTGTTTCATTCAACTGGTATTTCGGTCCGAATGATTATGAGGTTCTAAGATCATACAACAAAGAATATGACGAGATCCTGAATTTTGGTTGGGGACTCTTTAGATGGATCAACGTATACGCTGTTCAACCACTATTCAATTTCTTGGTTGATTCAGGTTTAAGTCTTGGTCTAGCAATTCTACTTTTAACATTGATCATCAAATTGATCCTTGTTCCAGTTCAGTGGAAGATGTTTGTTTCTTCTGCTAAAATGAGGATCATGAAACCGGCGATCGATGAATTGAATGCGAAGTATCCAGAAAAGGATGACGCAATGAAGAAACAAATGGAAATGATGACTTTATACCGAGAATCGGGAGCAAGTCCATTGTCCGGATGTCTACCTATGCTAATCCAGATGCCTATACTATTGGCAGTCTTTCGATTCTTCCCTGCCGCGTTTGAATTGCGTCAGAAATCTTTCCTATGGGCAGAAGATCTTTCTTCTTATGATTCGATCTGGGATTTCGGAGTCTACATCTGGCCGTATGGTGATCACATGAGTTTATTTACATTGTTAATGGCAGGTACCACTCTTGTGTACACTGTTATGAATAGTGGAAACATGCAGCAGCCTCAACAGCCGGGAATGCCAAACATGAAAGTGATCATGTACATCTTCCCTATCATGATGATCTTCTTCTTTAACAATTACTCTTCCGGATTGAGTTATTATTACTTCATCTCAACGCTGATCTCTATTCTGATCATGGTATTGATCAAGAATTTCTTTGTTGATGAGGAAAAACTGAAGTTAAAAATGGCCGAAAGAAAAGCTGCAAACACAGCAAATCCGAAGGAAAAGAAAAAGTCAAAGTTCCAGGAAAAGCTTGAGCAAATGCAGAAGATGCAGCAAGAGCAAATGAAGAACAGAAAGAAAAAATAATTAAAAGCCCCGTTTGGGGCTTTTTTATTTTTCGATCTTCTCGTAAGAAGTTACGATTCCTTTTATCAGAGCTGAACTAAAGCCACTATGCTCCATTTCATTCAACCCAACGATCGTACAACCTTTCGGTGTAGTCACTTTATCGATCTCTTGTTCAGGATGAGTTCCATTTTGAATAATAAGTTCAGCAGCTCCTTTAACCGTTTGACTAACGATCTTTGTAGCCGTGGTCGCATCAAAACCTACCTCTATGCCACCCTGGATCATCGCCCTCATGAAGCGTAATACGTATGCAATTCCACATGCCCCAAGAATTGTTGCAGATTCCATAAGGTTCTCATCAATAAATATGGTCTGTCCAACTGATCTGAAAATTTCATCGATCTGATCTTTTCTACCCAAATGATCTTGCTTTATTGAGATCGCTGTGATCGACTCATTAACAGAGGATGCAGTATTCGGCATAGCTCTGAAAATATCCGTGCCTGGAGCCAATACATCAGCGATCTCGTTTATCGTAATTCCAGTCGCCACAGAAACAATCGTATGTCGTTCAGGATCTATAAGATCTTTGTGTTGAGACAAGAAAGGTATGACGTTGTAAGGTTTTAATGCGACAATTAAAAGATCACATTTATCAATCAATTCAGCGTTAGAAGAGGTCAAGTGTGTGTTGGGGTCTGTATTTTGAAGATCAGAAACATTCCTTTTACTTGCATACAATACCTGGTCTGTCGAATTTCTGCGAATCCCATTCAACAATGAAAAACCAAGGTTTCCACAACCTACAATACCGATCGTCATATCTTTTTTTTGGGCAAAATTACTATTATGTAAATTGTCCTAGTCTATGCATTAAAGTATAATTTTAATTTTGTAGCCCCTTCGATGAAGAAATT
>Ga0208897_1000749_pt1 | contig 14326 bp, 14 predicted proteins | sample ColrivemetaGS697_FD_187594 | JGI IMG/M metagenome (GOLD analysis project Ga0208897, IMG submission 187594) | Estuarine microbial communities from the Columbia River estuary, USA - metaG S.697 (SPAdes) (version 2) | ecosystem: Environmental > Aquatic > Marine > Intertidal zone > Estuary | place...
ACCTGAATGTTCTCTTTAGCTAAAAGTTTAGCTAGGACTGTTTGGCTCTCACGATTTGCTGTTGCAATCATTGTGAGACCATTCTAGCATAAAACTCTGAGCTTGTAAATAAAAAAGTGAAAATTTATGAAAAAAAGTGCAATTCTAGACCAGCAAAGACATTGGGGACGCCAAATTAAGACATTTCCTTGATTCTAGTGAAGTTTTTGACCTTTTGAAACTCGATCTTTTGATCAAACTTGCCTTCTAACAAATCTTGCTTGTGACTAATCACGAATATACGCGTGTCTTCATCAAGCGTATTCATAATCTTGAGAAGGTTGTCTACTCCATCCGCATCAAGACTTGCATCGAAAACTTCGTCGAGTATAAGCAGATTTGTGTTGCTGCTGTTTTTCATCTTAGCGATCTGACGCCATGCAAAGAGCAGACTCAAATCTATTCGTTGTTTTTCTCCTTCGCTAAACGAGCTGTAGGAAAAATCATCACGATGTCGTGAGCGTATAGTCTCTGTAAAATTTTCATCAAGTGTAAAGAGAACGAAAAAGTCAAGAACTTGAAGATAGTTGTTTATGAGTTTGTTCATGACAGGCAGATACTGACGAATAATTTTAGTTTTTATTCCAGTATCTTTTAGCAGTTCACCGATAGCTTCGTTGTACATGCGCTCTTCAAGTTGACTAGATTTTAATTCTTGAAGATGTGTTGTTTCATCATACAACGCATCGAGTGCTGCATGTGCTTCTGCAGTTTCAGATGCTTCGTGCTGAGTAGACTGCAAACGTGTGCAATCCGCGATTCGTTTTTCGAGACCAGCGACTAGAGTTTGGTTGCTGTGTATCTTAGATTGTAAAGAGTTTAAACGCTGCAGCTCAGACGATACGGTTTGTATTTCATCGTTGTTTTGTGTTGCGGTCTCTTTGAGCTTGTCATATCCAAGATTTAATTCTTGTGCGCTGTGTTTGCATTGAGAAATTTTAGACGAGCGAGTATCTTCGCTTATCGATTGACTGCACGTTGGACACTCGGTATTGTTTTCATAAAACTGAGAGTCAGTGACAAGCTTTTTGATGTTGTCTCGTATCTGACGCTCATAGGACTGCAAAGAAGCACGAGTCTTTTCAAGACGCTTCAACTGCTGTTGTGTCTTGCCGTATCTGTTGCTGTATTCAAAATTCAACAGACCGTTTTCTTCGGTAAGAGTAGTGATTTCATTGCGAAGAGACACAATTTCATCTTGATACTGAGCAGCAGTATTTTCGTTTAGCTGCTGCAAGTGTGTGATGTGTTTCTTTTGTAAATCAGTCTTTTCCTTCAAGGTATGCAGTGCATTGTCAGTGTCTTTCAAAGAGTCTTTGAGTTTAGATGCACTTTCTTTTAGCAGAGCATTCATCTTGCTAAACACACCGATGTCAAGCAGATCTTCGATAACTTCTCGTCTATTTTGACTGCTGAGCTGCATAAACGGCACAAAGTTGCTGCTTCCCAATACGACAACCTGATGAAAGCTTTTATGATTTAGCTTTAAGATGTTTGTTTCAAGCAGCTTTTGATAGTCACGTGAATGAGACTCTTGGTTGATCATGATGCCATTTTGCCAAATCTCAAAGATGTTTGGCTTGAGACCGCGAACAATCTTGTATTCAGAAGAACCCATCTTGAACACGACTGTGACAAGACAGTTTTTACCGTTTATGCTGTTTACAAGTTGTGGCTTGTTGATGTTGCGGTGTGGCTTGCCAAAAAGAACAAACGACAACGCATCGAGCATAAGTGATTTTCCAGAGCCGTTGTGACCTACGATCAGCGTAGATCGACTGTCGTTGAGCGCCATAGTGATTTCACTGTCACCTACGCTTAGAAAGTTACGATAGCTTAAAGAGACGAATGTAATCATATTCCATCAATGAGTTGTGATTCGATGTAGAGTTCTTGCAGTTTAGATTTTATGCGAGTTTTATCAAGGTCTGTTTCAATTGCATCGACGTAGCTGCTAAGCAGAGAAGGAGTGTCTGATACTTCAAGAGATTCGTCATCAACGCTGTCAGCAGAATATTCACTAAACGATTCTACAATCTTAAGATCAAACGGCTCTGCAGCGTTGATGCTGTCGATATATCTATCAAACAGATAAGGATCTTTTTTAGCAGCGACTACAACTTTGACGTAGGTGCCAGAGACTTGTTTAGCATCGATTGTTGGTGCTGTGCCCAATGAATCATCATAGACGATGCGATTGAAAAGTGTAATGTTGTTGCGAATCTGTTCGAGCTCACGAGTCGATGTATCGAGTATATGAAAGTATTTTGGATCGTTGCAGTCTGCCCATGTAATTTCATAAGGCACACCTAGATAGTGAATGTTGTCGCGACTGCTCTTGGTATGATAGTGACCAGAAAGTACCATCTCATAGCGAGAGAAAATTTCTGATGACATGCCGTGACTTACTGCTGGTGCACCTTTCATCATCTCAAATCCAGAAAGTTCAAGATGAGCACATAATATGGGAGCACTCGCTGTTTCAATAAACGCGCATGATTCTGCGTAGTTTTCAGCACTTATCCATGGCAACAAAGCGACTGACAAGCCATCATAGTCTCGCACTACAGGAGACATATAGACTTGCACACGATCACTGTGATATTGCAGCAGTTCAGTAAGACTACAAAGCGAGTTTGTGTTTCTAAAAAATACATCATGATTGCCAGGAATAATATCCATAGTCATGTCGTATTCAGAGAGACGATCTAAAAACATCTCACGATTGCGAGCAAGCACCTTGTAGTTTACATACTTACGATGCTCAAAATAGTCGCCAAGATGCAGTATATGCTTGATGCCCTGTTCTAGACACTTTGGAAAAAACACTTCATTGTAGAAGCGTTCAGTATAGTCGAGAAAGACATCGCTGCCGTTTTTTACACCAGCATGAGTGTCGGTAAGTATTGCTAGTTTCATGCGATAAAATCATCAAGCGCACCGATGCGAGGAGCTTCGTCTTTAACCTTTTTTTGTGCTCTTGGTTTTTCAACAACTTCAGCAAGTTCATTGCTTTCTTTGTAAAATGCATCGTTGCGCTGTCTCATCTTTTCGACAAGTGATTCACCATATTCTGAATCATCTTCAAATTCTGCAAAGTTGCCGATGCCTCCCTTTTCAATCAAGAGCTGCTTGATATCTGCTTGCTTCTTTTCCTTTGCGATACGACGTAAAAATGCATACCATGAAATTTGCGTAAAATATGAGAATGCGTTTGGATTGCCAGTACGAGTCGGCTTATTGATGTCGTAATTCATGATGGCTTTGATGCAATTTTCTACTGCATCCATAACCATGTCTTCACGATAGCTATAGTTCATAAAGTTTGGGCTGCGTGACAGGCCGTTAGCAATCTTCAAGAAGCACTCTCCGATATAGTTGGTAATTTGTTGAGGTTCTCGACCAGCAGCCTTGTCATCCTGCACAGTTTGAACATATTCGACAACAGCAGCAGAGAAATCTTTGTTGTTTACATAGTCGTCGCCACGAGATTTTCTTTTAGTCTTTTCAGCTTTCATGTGTTCATTATATACTATATTTTACAAATGTAAATGCTTTTTTTACATCTTGTGAATTTTGTTATTTACATCGTTCTAGAAAGTCGGTATAATAATCTATGATTGTTTGATAGCAGTCATACATTCTTCCAACGATCTAAGAAGATATTCCATATTTCTTCGTCTGACTCTGATGAATCATGCTTATCAATGTCAACATTATGATAACCTAAATCTTCTGATTCTTCAACTTCATTCTCATCTTCTTCTTTGATGCTATCTGACATCAACTGCAGCAATCTTTGATATATGAGTGCTTCTGTATACTTACGTTTTACAGCATCAGTCGTGTCTGATTCAGTTTCGATGCTGCGGTCATAGACGATGCAATTTTCTGTATCGTTGCCCGCTACAAGAGGCAGCATTATCTCTGTATAGACACCAGATTTTACAAGAGCCTTTCTAATTTCTAGCGGACAGTTTAACTGCACACCATCTTCGTAAGAGTGTACGACCTCTCCTATAATCGCCTTACCACTTGTTAGTGTAAAGACTCTTATATCCAAATCTTTTACTTTGGTGTATAGTTCATCAATCATGGCATCGTTATCTCATAGAGTTTATAGTTAAAACCTTCACGAGCATATATTTTGGTGCGTTCTATTGCATGTTGCAGCGTATAGTTCTTTTTCTTTTTCCATGAGAGGTTGTCTGATATGTCATAGACTGTTGTTGGTCGACCGTCATCAGACTTTCGTAGTCCTCGACCAATGCTTTGCAATACGCGGATTTGGCTCTTCGTTGGCGCAGCAAATATAATCTGATGTAGATTTTTGATGTTGATGCCTGTACTAAACGTACCAACGCTTGCCACGATAATCGCATTGTTTTGTGTTTCGGTCAGTTCACGTATATGCTCTCGGTTTGTTGCGTCAACCTCACCAGACACATAGAATATATGTCGATCAGCGTCTTTGTTGATACTACTTATAAGTTCAAAAAGAGGTTTACCATGCTTCTGAACGAGATTGAAGAGAACGAGTGTATTTCCCTTTTGATCGAGTGCAAGGTTCGCTATAAAAGCATTGCGACCAGAATGAGATACGATAGCATCTATTTCAGTCTGATAGTCTGCTTTAGAAATGACCTTTTTAAGTTCATCAGCGTGGTTGCATACGATACATTTAATCTTTAGTGCAGCGAGCGTATCATTTTCGATAAGTTCCTTTGTAGTAATTACACGATGAGCGGGTCCAAAGTTTCCAACAAGCACTCGCTCGTTGCATAGACTGCCATCAAGTGTGCCAGTGGTGCCTATGCGATAGCATGCATTGACACATGCTGACATAATCGTATTTAAACTTTTTGCTTTGAACAGATGGGCTTCATCTCCTATAACCATGCCATAGCTTTGGAACCAAGATTTTTGTAGAGTAATCGCGCTCTGCCATGTAGTAACTATGATGCGTGAAGAGATATCATGCTTTTCTTTACCCGAATAGATTTTGTGTACTTCTGACTGGACGTCAAATGAAGAGTCATGCTGAGAGTAGTCAGCAAAGTCTTTAGTCATCTGTTCAACAAGCGAAGTAGTAGGCACCACGATAAGTACCTTTTCGTCGTAGTGCTCTAAAAACCAACGAACACACAGATAGATAATTAAACTTTTTCCAGAGCCAGTAGGTGATATTATCAATGCTCGTCCTTCTGTACATGCATGCACATAAGCATCGTACTGATAATCACGCGGTGTTATTTGTGTGCCACCGCTAGTGATGTGTAGATTTTTAGCATAGTCTAACAACATGGAGGATTCTGGAACATCTCGTTCTGTTATGTTAGCATGCAGTTCATAACTGTAGCCACTAGAGTTTGCAAACTTTAACACTTCGAACAGCAGACCATACGGCAAACGACCAGTGCGAGAATCATATAGTCGAACTTTACCGTCCCACATTTTGTTTCGATAGAGCGGCATAAACTTGTAACCTTCAGCAAAAAATGTAAAATGTTCGGAAAGTTCCATAAGAATTCCAGAATCATTTGAGACTATTCTCAATGAAGTTTCGTCAACTTTAGTTATGCCTATATCTGCCATTAAACTCCCGAAGTAAATCGTTTCCAGTCTATGATATTTTTAATGGTAGTGTGCCTCCATTTGATGTTGTCCATAATATCTTTAAGCGTCTCTACGATTGTAGACTGATATTCAATCTGACCCTGTAACTTCATGATATCAGAGTCTGTAGAGTAAAACATTTCCATATCACTCTTAAGCGGCTTGCTCATGCCAGCGAATGGATCATAAGGCCAACCATTAGCATCCATCTCTTCTTTGGTCATCTTGCCATTATAGTAGAGCCATTTGTCTTTGCGCAAATGAGCCATAGCGAGTTCTTTCTTTTTAAGATTTAACTTTGCGATGCTGTAAAGTTCTAGATATTTAGAGTGTAGGCTTGCGCTCTTTACACTGGTTTCATCTAGATTGATTTCATCGATAACGCTGTCAGTTTCCCATAATTTAAGTATATCTTCAAGTTGCAACATAGTATATTATATATCATTCTATAAATTCAAAATAGTCATAGCGAAAAGTAACGTCTACATAGGCATATTCTGATTCAGTTTGCTGCACGTTAAACTCTAGTCCTCCTATATTTGTAGGAAATGCATTTGCAAATCGAACGCTGCGTGATATGTTGTTGTGATTCGTTAAAAAATGCAGTGTCGCGTCATGAACAGTCAATTCTTTATTTGTGGTATTTGAATGTATCCAGTTAAAAATTTCACGATATGACTCCAATTTTTCATCTATTGCAATTCTTATCGTTAAAGGATCATAAGCTAATTTGTCACCTGGAACAAACCCAGAAAGATTACGAAATCCCGTTGTAACTTCTGGCAATGATACTGCAGGAAAACTCGCACTCACTGCAAAATATTGAGTGTGCTTAAAATCTTCGCTGTGTATAAAAAGTTTAAAACCAGTCAGCGCTAATAAATTTGAATCTATCATACTGGTATTTATGTAAAAAAAGAGGCTACCCTTTCGGATAGCCTCTAATTTAAAGGTTAATTAACCAATAACTTACATATCGATTGAATTGTAAGTAGAACCGCCGATACCAGTTACAGTGAACTTACGGAAGTATGGGTTACCACCATCGGTGCCAACACCGCCGCCGTTGTCTGAACCTGCACCAAGCGCAAATGGGTTAGCAACAAGACCATAACGTGTCTTGAAGCCAATCTTTGGCTGGAATGTAAGTTGATCAACTGCACGAACCATTGTGAGTGGAACGTATGGGCAATAGAAGAGACCTGCGTCGTATGCGTTTGAACCGCGATAGCCAACAGTTACATAGTCATTGCCTGCGAATGGATCGATGAATACCTTCATACGGCCATTGATAACACCTGCGAATACGTTGCCTGTGTCGTCAACGTTGAGGTTCGTTGCAAGAGCTGGAGCATAGTCAAGCACACCAGCGGCAGCAAGAGCACTTGCAACGTTGCTGCTGCAGAGTACGAAGTTTGCTTTGCCACGACGTGTTGTCTTAGCAACTGCGTTCGCTTCGACTTCAATTTGGAAAAGAAGTGACTTGAACTTCTCAACTGCCCAACGACCGTCAGCGTCTTGATCGAGGTCAAATTGACCATTTCCTGCACCACCGGTTGAAGTCCCACCGACACCACCAAGGATTGCCTTGTCGTTAACAGTTTGGATAACTTCGCGGTTGATTTCAGCAAGAATTTCTGTGCTGAGGATGTTAGCAAGTTCTGCTTCTGCATCGAGACCGTGAACGGCCTTGAGGTCTTGAGCAAGTTCCATCGAGTATTCTGCCTTAAGAGCACGTGTCTTAGCAGTAACAGTTGTTTTGTCAACTGTAAAGCCCATGTTACCGAAACCACCACCAGCAACAGTACGACCATCAGTAGCATTCTGAGAATTGCCACTGAGTGCTTCACCTTGTGCGGTGCTGATATTAACACCAGAGAATGCAGTGTTTGGCTCGTTGAAGAGAGCTTCTGTATTTACGCCGTCTTTGTTTTGATAGTTGCTCTTCATCGCGAAGATCAAGCCAGTTGGCATGGTCATTGGCTGAACGCCAGCGATGTCATAAGCAACGATGTTTGGCATAGCACGACGAACGAGGCTGATAAGAACTGGATCCCAGTTTTGTACAGCACCTGTTCCAGTGTTTTCTGACAGATAAGCAGCTTGGGAATTTTCTTCCTTGAGTGCTTTTTCTTGGTTTTCAAGAAGAACTGCAGTAATTGACTTGCGATAGTTGTCCTTGAACTTAGGGGCGTCTTGAGCCTCAAGAATTGGGGCCCACTTTTTTTCTAGTTGTTCTGAATTAAACATAATAGTATTTTTTCTTTGTTTGTTGTTGTTTTGCTTGGGGTTGGAACCTTTATCCTTGTGTTGAAACAGTGGCTTCATTTGCCTTGTTCAAACGGGATAATGCGGTCAAGTATTTTTGCATTGCAGGTGAAACTGTTTCTTCTGCAATTGTTTCATTTTCTATGATAGTTTCTGTTGTTACATAGGAAGACTCATTAGTTGTTTCTTCAACCAATGTTTCTGTTTCATCTAAGATGCCTTTGAGGTAGAATTCCTTGATAGTTTCGACTTTTTTACGATATGCACTTTCTGAAGTATAGTTTACATCTTCAACAAGAGACTTGAGTTTCTCAACTTGAGTGTCAGCAAGGCCAGTTGCGGCTTCAGCAACAATCTTTTCACGAGTAAGGCGTTCAACCTGTTCGGAAAGTGTTGAGATGCTTTGTGTGGTGTCTGCTGCTTCTTCTTGAAGCTTAGCGATTGTACTTTCCATTTCAGCAACCAAATCTTTTTTGGCTTCTGGAACTTCGATGTAGTTTTCTACAAATACAGTCTTGAGTGATTGAATAAAGTTTTCTGCAATCTCAGTACGAAGACCAGACTCGATAGCGACAGCATTGTCTGCTGCCCAACTTTCAACCGCATAGGTCAAATAGTTGTCAATCTTATCAACAAGTTCTTCTTTGATTGCTTCGACTTCTTCGATCAATGCAACTGCATAGCTTTCTTTAAGTGTTTCTTCTGTTTCCTTGATTTTGCTTTTCACAGCAGCTTCAAAGATGACAGTAGCTTTTTCCTTAAACTCTGTGGTTAGGCCTTCTTCAGACTCGACGAGGCGAGTAATGTCAGAGGCGTCGACTGTGATTTCAGTAGTTTCTTCTTGCATTTTCATCTCTTCTTCGTCAGACTCTTCACCAAGTCCACTTGTAAGCATGCCTACAGCAACGCCGTAGTCACCTTCAGCTTTGTCAAGTATGCCCTTTGCAGTTTTCATTGCAATTTCTTCGTCGTACTTGTCACCGTGAGCGGCTTTGAGTACTTCTTTTGCATATTCCATAAACTCTTCATCAGAGCTTACTTCTGCTTCAACGATTTTCTTGCCTTCAAACGTTAATTTAGTTTTACGTTCTTTACCCTTAATGAGGCCAGCTTTTTGGCGCCAATTAGGACCATATTTGGATATGAATTTTTCACGGGTATCGTAATACCTATCGACACCACTGCCGTGGAACGAAGTGTTTTTGCTTCTATTAACCTTTTTGAAAAAATCGTCAAGCTGTTTGGCAACTCTTTTATCACTATCATCCATTTCAGGATATTTTGAATCTGCTTCGTTCATTTCTTCTTCATCTTCTTCATCTTCTTCTTCAGATTCACCTTCTTCAGATTCACCTTCTTCAGATTCGCCTTCTTCAGAATCACATGATTCTTCGTCAGACTCTTCGTCTTCCATGTCTTCTCCCTCTTTCTTGCACTTAGCTTCAGCGATCTCAGTTTGTTCCTGATCAAGCTCTAAGTTTTCGTCAAGAGAAAGTAATGTTTCTTCATTGATGTCTTCAATGACATCTTCTGTGTTTTCAATTGTTGTATTTTCCATATATTACTTTTTTCTTATTGTTAGAGTTTGGAGAGGAAATCAGACCATACACGCATTTGTGTTTCTGCTAGTTGCACAGAAGAGGCTTTTTTGATTTCTGTCTCATAATTTTCAAGTTGTTGCGCCTTCAATAAGCCATTATCCCAGATCCATTCAACGCCTTCCATGATGCCGTTTACAAAAGCAGACGGTGCACTTGGGTCTTGAACGATATCAACTGTTGACAACACAAAGTCGTCATTAACAAAGGTTTGGCCATTTCGACTCGCAACGGTTCCCATACCACGACTAGAAACGCCTAATTGACAACCACCTTCTAAAAGTCCTTTCACAATTTTACCCATTGGTGTGTCAAGTATAAGCGCCTTTCCAACAACATCATTGCCGTTCCATTGAAGTTCGGTAATGCGATGTGAAACTTTATCAAGGTTAATTGTAGGACCGTCTGGATGATTAAGCTCACCGACTGCACGTCCCTTATTAACATAGTCAGCAACATATTTGTTTACTGCACTTTCTAAAACTTTTTTAGGGTAAATACGACGATTGCGATTTACCTGCTCGGCTTGCATAAAGATGCCATCGATGATAAATTTCTTTTCACCGTTTTCAGCCGCTTCTGAAATGTATCTGAGGTCTTCAGAATGTTCTGTTATTAACTTCATCTGGTTATTTATAAAAAATTGCTTTTCAATCTTCCTTTTGAACTGGAGAATTGTAGATATTTGATGTCAATTCAACTCGTTTGACATCAAGTACTGTACGTACCTTGTCACGTATCAAAGCATTGAAGCTTGATGATGAAGCAGACGCATCATTGTTTATGATGCTATCGATAAACTCTTTTGTTTTACTCATACTTTAACTATTTATACATTTTCGCATTTCAACTTTATAATATTTTGTCTTGAACGGTTATAATGCGCTATAATAATGACCACAAAACATGAATTTTTATAGGTTAGGCCCACCAGATATTGGGTACATTATGATCACTAGTCGGTCGTGGAATATAACTTTCATTGCCATCCGTATCATGTGTTGTCTGATTTGATGACCAAACGATAAACACTTCACCACCATCTGGTATGGCTATATCAACAAGATCACGAAAAAGTACCCAATATTGACCGTCTCCGTTGTGTTCGCCAATTTCATACAAAGCATGTTCGTGACTCGCTAGTGTGGAAACTATATTTCCATCTAGATCTTGCTGTGCAAAACCATTAACGAGTCCAAACTGTTCAGCAATCTGTTTCGATGGAAATTTAAGAATATAATCAATCATATTATACTGCGAATGGGGCAAAGGTGGCGCACATGATTCCAAATCCAGAGTTTGTGCCAGCTGTGCCAAAAGGACCTCTTCCAGTTACGCTAAGACGCATGTTAGTTATGGTATTACCAGAACTTGGAACGGCGATAGTTGCAACTGGAGTGTTGCCTATTGTGTTTCCTGCTTGACTATAAAACAGAGAAGCAGTGCCTAAGCCATCTGAGCTTATCAATACGTTTTGGTTAACTTGGAATCCGTTTGACGCAGCTGGGAAACCACTTAGCACAGATGAATATGTTGGCAACGTAGGAATCGTAGCAGCAGTAATATTAGTCGTAAAGTCTAAAACTGATCCACCGCTAGAGTTTGACAATTGAAAAGTATTTCCAGATACATTGATCACAAAATAACAAGATGTCGTAACAAGTCCAGCTCCACCAGTCAAGGCAGTGAATCGTATAATATCCCCATTGACAAAATTATGTCCAGTTGCTGTGATTGTATCTGTAGCTGCATCTCCTGTTGCAGAGAACGAAACACCGCTTTGTGCCCATAATCGATATCCATCTGAGGCTAAGAAAAGACCAACTCCGCGCCCAGTTGGCACACCACCAGATGATGAACTTGAAACTCCAGCATAGTATATTGGATTGCCGTTAGCAGAACAGTTTGCAATGCGCAAATTAAAAGAAAAAGGCGAACCCCAACCCATTGATCCTCCAGAAGCAAAGTTAATATAACATACACCAAAATTATGTTCGGCCCATGTTGTATGATCATGTGATGACGCTACGCCCGTGCTCAATTGGGCACTATCACTGTGGTCAACGTATGTCGTTCCAGATCTACTAATGTTTGCAGCATTGAGTCCTCCACGACTCGCAAGTGGACGATAGATGTTAAATCTCTGTATGACACTGCTTGAAGACAATAATTCACGCCGCAACGTCGTACGAGTTAGTGCACTAAATTCGTTAACAGTGCTTTGTGACGGTATGTCTAACTGTCCACTAGCTGTACCGCTAAATGCAGGACTAATTAAAGTCTTATTCGACAGGTTTTCTGCTCCAGAACGAGTCGCGGCGTCCCCGATTCCTAGTGCTGAAAGAATCTGAGTTTTTTCTTCCGCTGTCGGTGGTGTTCCTGTTGGTGAGTTTCCTAAATCTATTGGCATAGTTTATATATTATGATGTTTCTAAGAGTCCGACACCGTTGTACGTGATGGCAACTCCGTTGTAAGTAATTGTTTCAGATGTGGTTGTTGTAAGGGCTTGTAGTTGGGCATTTGATAGTCTATTACGATAGTATCGAATTGATGCAATATGTCCATTTGTTCTATTTGAATTATTAGCCAAACTACCAATCCAAAATTCTGTCGAATTGGGAATTGTGCCACCTGTATTTGTATCAGCTCCTCCCAAAGTGCCATTAAAAGCACTTTGATAGTCATTGACTGCATATGCCAAACCAATTTTCGCTGGAAATGATCCCGAATTTGTTATTCTTACTTCTTGAGCCCCAGAAGCTTCAAAGAAAGTAAATAGTGTCTGGCCATATATTTCTACAGTTCTTGCTGCCAAGTTATTCGATACAAATCTTGATCCGTTATCGCTAGAAGAGTTTGCTACGACTATACAAGTTCCAGCAAATCTATTCCAAAAGTTAGTAAATGATGCACCTGTAATGCTATACACATCTGCACTTCGAATGACACTCCCAAGTCGATAATTTGGTATATAGCTGCTTTCAAGACCTAATTCACACTGTGCACCCCAAACAACGATACCGCTTATAGTATCTCCAGCATAGGTAAACGTTGTTCCAGTTTGACCAACAAATAGATAGAGTCTGTTTGCAGTTGTAGCAGTAAATGTAGCACAACAACGATACCATCCATCTCTATATGGATATATGCGAGCGCTCCACCCCGTTGCTGTGCTCGTGACAGATCCGGATCCAGTTAAACTAAAGGTAGTTGAGAAAGATGGAGCAGATCCTACATGTATTCCAAAACCAGTATAGCCAGCAGCTTTTACAAAAGCTGAAACTGTATAACTTGAACCAGAAACTAACCCAATTGTAGGATCATCAATTCGATGATTATCAAGTGTGTTTGACGGAATAAATTTTTCAGCAGTGAGTGATCCATCTGGTGCAATGTCAGTATTTGCTATCGGCTGTGATACGAGTCTTACCTGAGTCCAAACAGATGTATTGTCAAAACTTTCTGACATTTCTACTATATTTGTTTTACTTTGTTCTAGTAAAGCACCTCGACATAAACCGGTAATCGGATCATGGTCGTTGCGAAGCCCGCGATAAGAGACAGACCAACTCGAAAGTGTTGTGGTACCGACCTTGCTAGTCACAAGTAGTGTGATCGCTGTGTCGGTCTTGTGGATTAGTGTGCCAGTAACGTGCCTTTGCGCGCCAACTTGGTCATCGCCGTCGGTATCTTCCATCACAACAACGACTGAGTTGTTGAGCCAACCGACAACACTGCCAGATGGAACCTCAAACACAGCAACACCACCAACTGGAACCCTAGCCGGATTGAGCGACGTAGTGCTTCGCGTCTTGCCGACGATGCGCCCGTTTTGGTTTACAAATGTGCCTGAGCTTGCACGACTATGAATAGGATTTGGACCTGTTCGACTAACATTAGACTTGTCTGTAGAAAAGGCAATATCAAGCGCCGGTCCATAAGAACGTCGGTGCTGTTGCATTATAATATTCTTCAGTTCCATGCTGTAAATTGTTTATATCAAATCCCAAACGTTTGCGTCTACCTTTTTAATTGCAAAGTTTTGGTCTGCAAGAATAGTCGGTGCAAGAGAACCCCCATTGATAGTGACTCCAACTCCAGCAACAAGGTTAATAGCTCCGGCTGTAGTAGCACGACGAAAATAAACTACTGCTCCAGTTGTCCATGCGACAGCAGATTCTGGAGGAACAGTTATATATGTCTGATCTACATGTACGCATCTGATGTATTGATCTGTATCGCTAAGCGAAAGCGTACGAGCAGTCGTAGTTTCTGTGACTATGAGTGATTCGATTGAAGGACCAATTGGACCAGGAGCGCCGTCATCTCCCTTTTGAAGTACAAAGTCTAGGGTTTGACTTGGACTTGTTCCGCTAATGTTGACTGCTGGAAAACTTCCAGAGACTACAGTACCAATTGATAATACATTAGCTAGACCGGTCTCGCCTTGAATGCCTTGCTCGCCTTGAATGCCTTGCTCGCCTTGAATGCCTTGAGCTCCTTGTAAACCTTGAATGCCTTGTTCACCCTGAATTCCTTGAGCTCCTTGTAAACCTTGAATGCCTTGTTCACCAACGGCTCCGACAGCTCCTGAAAGATTTACAATCCATGAAGAAAAAGTTCCACCACCTTCAGTGTCTGTAACTACAGCTGTCATCACTCCTGTAGTTGGGTTATAAGAGTCGATCTCGGCATGAATATGATTGCTAATATTATGCGAAATGAGAACAGTCTGATTTGTACTATATGATAAATCTGTTCCTACAGTAAGTGTGATTGTTGTGCCTATTGTTGGAATCAATAG
>Ga0208897_1000757_pt1 | contig 14227 bp, 14 predicted proteins | sample ColrivemetaGS697_FD_187594 | JGI IMG/M metagenome (GOLD analysis project Ga0208897, IMG submission 187594) | Estuarine microbial communities from the Columbia River estuary, USA - metaG S.697 (SPAdes) (version 2) | ecosystem: Environmental > Aquatic > Marine > Intertidal zone > Estuary | place...
ACATCGGGGAGACTGGCATCGAGGAGGCAACCAGCTAATGACCGACTACGTTAAAAAACAAGACTTCTACTTTTCCTTCGCCGACGAGGCGACCGCAGCTACAGCACTTCAGCCGTTTTATCAACAACTAGAAGAAGGCGACGCTTACCTCGTTATGAACAGCTACAACCACTCGGTTGACATCGTTGGCCTAATTCACGAGCCGACAGGCAATATTCTAACTGACGACGAAGGTATCGAGTATCCCGAAATGGCACCGATCTCCGGCTGGCATGTAAATCTGCGAATACGTGGTGATTACATGCGTACTGAAGCTGAAACTATTGATACTAATCACGGAGTATCACCGACCACGCCATATAGGGTATGGTTGTAATATTATAATACGGATAAATAATAGTAATTGAGAGGTTAAGCACTAATGGCATATACAATTAACACCTACAATACTAACGTTTTAAGTGTAGTAGAAGACGGAACTGTAGATCAAGCTACAGACCTAAAACTTGTAGGCCGTAACTTTGCAGGTTACGGTGAGATTCAAAATGAAAACTTTGTTTTCTTGCTTGAGAATTTCGCAGGAAACAATCAACCACCTAGAGCACTTACTGGACAAATTTGGTACGACTCTAGCGTAGGCAAAATTAAATACTACAACGGCACCCGGTGGCGCAATACAGGCGGTACCGAAGTTGCTACTGAAGCACCAGCAGGCCTAAGCGAAGGCGATCTATGGTGGGACAGTGACGATCTTCAGCTACATGTTTATACTGGTAGCGAGTTCATCCTTGTAGGACCGCAAGACGCCGGTAGTGGTGTTACTCAAATGCAGAGTCGTCTTATTAAAGACACACAAGGCACGCTACATAAGGCTATTGTTGCTATTATTAACGATGTAATTGTTTATGTGTTTAGTGATGATGCCGAGTATACAATTGATCAAACAGCAGAAAACAATGCTATTCCTAACTTTGACGTAGTAAAGCCGGGTGTTACTCAGCGTAATACTCAGTCAAGTACAAACGGTGTTACTACTACTGATCATATGTTCTACGGAACAACACGTAATTCAGAAATGCTAGGCGGGTTTCTTGCTTCTTTCTACATTAAAGAAATTGCCAGCACTACAACGTCACTTAACGAAGCAGTAGCAATTGGCAACGACAACGGATTAACAGTTGGCGCAGGTCAAGACCTAAAGCTTATAATTGAAAACGGCAGCGACGCAGTTATTACTAATGACCAAGGTGACAAAGTAGTTCATAGAATCGGTAGCGATGACGTATTACAGGTTAAGTCAGGCGAAGTACTTCCTGGTACAGGCGAAAGTGTTAACATTGGTGCTAACGCTACTAAGTTTGCTGACGTATACGCAAATAACTTTTACGGTTTAGCTCAGTCTTCTAGTGCTATTAGAGTAGGTGGTACTGATAGAACTGCTAGTGTTGATACAGCAAGCACAGGCACTGCTAACACTGTTGCGGTTAGAGACGCAGCTGGTAACCTTAACGCAACATTATTCCAAGGTACTGCCACAAAAGCTCGGTATGCTGACTTAGCAGAAGTGTACTCAACTGATAAAGAACACGGCGTTGGTACTGTAATGACTATTTGTGCACACGAAGATCATGAAGCCAGTGCTTATATGGCTGCGTCATTTGCGGCAATTGGTGTTATATCTGAAAAGCCTGCTTACTTAATGAACGCAGAAGCAGAAGGTCAACCAATAGCACTTAAAGGACGTGTTCCGGTTAGAGTTATTGGCGCTGTAAACAAAGGTGATAGACTTTGGGCACACGATAACGGTTGTGCTAGTACTGAGCAAAAGTTCCATTTAGTAGGCATAGCACTAGAGAGTAATATAAATACTGATGAGAAGCTTGTAGAATGCTTCTTAATGGTGTAAAGAATGACAGTAAGCATTAACGAAAATATCACAGCAGCGCAGTATGAAGAGCTGCGTGGTAAGGCAGCTAGAGTATTAGGGCAGCCTTCGGGATCATGGTCAACAGCGTCAATTGGAACTGTAGCAGGCTATGATCAAAGTCCAGCAGCTCCTATTAGACTGCCGTCTGATGTAATTACAGCCGTTGACTGGAATAAGCTTCATAGTGACCTTTCACGTTGTTATTTTCATATAGTAGGGTCTGAACCTTCTATTAGCGAAGTAGCAACTGACGAACTAATCACTGCTGCTACATATAACGAGTACGAAGCTATTGCTGACTTTAACATTACTAACAGAAATACAGTAGCGGCAACACAGCGTAGTTTAGCAACAGCAACAGCTGGCTCGTTAACTACTACGTGGAACGGTGTTCAAAAACATGCGTTTACTGTAACTTGGAACAACGAAGATCATAAAGAAGGTTGGATTAACGCTGGCGGTACACTACGTTTTAGTGCCAGTGCTTTTTATTCAGGATCAGAGAACAAGAGCCAGGATTGGGTTAACATTATCGGCGGCGTAGGTACTATTGATATTAACAATATGAGTATGACCGAAACCGGTGACGGCACACTTCAGATAAGTCAAGCAGGCCCGTCTTATAACGGTTGGTGGTATATAGATAGTCTTTCTCTAAATTCAGAACAGACTGTATATGCTACATCCGGTGCTGATCAACCAAACTATACTGAATACGATGAAAACTTTTATGAAATTAAAGTTATTAAGCGTTCGAGTACACAGTACGAGTTTCAAGTTATTGTAAATGATGCCGACGTCGGCGGCGGCGCCGAAGGTGCTGACGATAATGTCGAAGCTGATATTAACAGTCTAGTACAAGTATTTACAGCTAGCGGCGCAAACGTTGCTCTAGTAACGCCTATATTTGCTGAGAAAACACCTACTAATACATTTGATTATAGTTAGGATAGTATATGGCTAAGAGCGTAGGCGACAAAATTGGACAAGCAGAATACGCAACATTGTACACTGAGGTTTCTAATATTTTAGGAACACCAGTAAATGTTACTGATGATACAACTGCGTACGGGTGGAATGTAACACCGGCTAGTTCTAGTGTTTCGGTAGGTGACAAAGTGACTGCTGCTGATTGGAATAACCTACGCACTGACATTGTAAACACATACGACCATATAGCAAACTCTACTACAACGTCGCCGGTTATTTCTACGTTATCGTCGGGTGATGCTATTACAGCAACACAATATAACAATATGGAAACTATTAGCACATTTAACTATGCTAATAGATTCACAGCTCATAGTACACACCTTACAAGCTCAACAGGATTAACAGCAACTCAAACAGCAACTTGGAACGGTACAAAGACACTATCAGTCACAGCAACTTGGACCAGCTTAGCACATAAGCTTCAATTTTGGAATGCAGGCGGAAAACTAAGATTCTCATTTAGCGGATCAAACGCAGGAGCAGGAAATAAAGATCAAGATTGGTTAGGTGCGCTTAATGGTTTCGGCACTGCTGACTTAACTGCTACAAATTTTAGTACTACTGGTCCGGCTAGTACAGTGAATACTACAAGAGATGCTTATTACCTATTTGGTAATTCTGATGCTAGCACTATTCTTACATTAATTACAATGAATTTGTCTGATATAAATCCAGCTTACTCTCAGTATGACGAAAACTACTTACTAGTAAAAGCATATCACGTAAGTGATACACAAATGACATTCCAGTTTCAAGTTGTTGACGCCGACGCCGGCGACCAAACAGGCATAGGCCCAGCAGTAGACGAGGATATTACAGTAGATGTTACTGGCACAATAACAGTACTAACACCCAACAGTCTTGCTGTTAGTGTAGCAGCTCCGTCATTTAGTTCAGGCGGTTGGGCATAATTTTCTTGACACTACTGTAAAAGTCTGTATAATTAATAGTATGGATGAGAAACTTTTAAACGCCCTAGAAGTGGGCAAAACCCTTGATACTATTAATCGGCACAAAAAACTTCTATACGAGCAGTATGTCGAAGACGCTACATTTTACTATAACGGCGGACGCTTTATAGCAACTGGTGAACTCATGTCACTGTTACATCAACTCGAAATAAATTCGATTGTCATTGACGAGGATAGTATACCAATACGGCTAACTGACGTACTAGAGTTTAGTAGTGTAGTAAAAAAACATTATCGATACGCAACTGATAAGTACATCGATCAGTATGACTCTGTATCTAAAACTATAAGAGGCAATAGTGTCTAAAGGGGTATTGTTATTTGCTCATAACAACGATACAGTAGATTATGTACAGCAAGCAGTGTTCTGCGCAAAACGTGTAAAACGATTCCTTAATCTACCAGTTACGTTAGTTACTGACAAACAATCAGTGACTAACTTCCCATATGATATTACCAAATACATCGATACTATTGTATATCAAGATGTAGAGAATCAGCATAACTTTAGAACTTTTCGCAGCAGCGGCACTGACAGTGTAAGAGATAAATGGTTTAATACCAATCGCTTCCTTGCTTATGAACTTTCCCCGTATTACCAAACGTTAGTACTAGATACTGATGTTGTGCTATGCAATAGTAATTTACTTCAGCTTTTTGAGTCAAACAAGCAATTCTCAGCTACTAAGCATTACAAGCAGTTTTCGCATATGGTCGAAGATCCAAGCGTGGCAAAGATATCTTTAAATAGTATACCTATGTACTGGGCTACTATGATGTACTTTACTAAGTCGAGCATAGCACAGACGGTATTTGATACAGTACATCATATACACAATAGTTGGTTATGGTACAAGAATCTATACGGATTGTCGTCGGCAAAGTTTAGAAATGATTATGCATTTAGTATAGCAATACATATGTTACAGAATTTTACAGAATTAGTAGTTGATTTTGAGATACCGTATATATTGTATAACTCGTTTGACGTTGATATTATTAATTCGTTTAACGATACTGAAATAAGCATTTTATCAAAAAAGAGTCATAGTGACTATCGCATTACATACCTTAAAGATACAACAGTTCATATTATGAATAAGTTTGATTTTAAGGATATCATCGACGGAGACTTTGCTAATGACTACTAAAGGCATTTGTATCTTTGCTCAAAATAACGACAAATTTAATTATATAGAACAAGCATATTTCTTAGCAAAGAGTGTTAAGAAATTTAATCCAGCAGAGTCGGTGTGTATTATTACTAATGACGACGTAAGCGAGTATGAATCTGTGTTTGATCACGTTGTACGTATTGAGCAGGACAACACTATATACTCAAGTTGGCGTATTGAAAACAGAGCTAAAGTATTTGATTTGACTCCTTACGACGAAACTATTGTTTTTGATAGTGATGTATTATTAACGCACAGTACTGAAGTTCTTTGGTCATTGCTTGAATCTAAAGAACTATACTTTACTACAGAAGTAATTAATCATCGCGGCAATACTATTACACAAGATACTGTTCATCGTAAAACATTTATTGAAAACAGCCTTCCTAATATCTATAGTGCTTTTTTCTATTTCAAATCAACTGACAAAAACAAACAGTTCTTTGACTTACTTAAAAGTATAGTAGAAAACTATCAAGAAGTGTACAAGCAAATGACACCTAACAGTAAGCAGCAGTTCTGTAGTATTGATGTATCAATTGCTATATGCTGTAAGCTGTTAGACGTAAAGTTAGATAGTACACTATGGCCGGTAATACATATGAAAACGCCATTACAGGATTTACAAAAAGTAAAGCGCTGGTCAGACAGCGTGTTAGTATACGCAAACAACGACGGCGTATTCATTAATAACTATAAGCAAAATGGTGTTCTTCATTATGTGGAGAAAAACTTCACCGAGGATGAATCAATAAAAGAATGGATTTTGTCTTAATGTATTTTGTTGAGTATGATAAAGAATCTGGTGCTGTAATTGGTTGTGTTAATTTTGAAGATAAAACAAAGTCTTTGATGAGTATCACAGAAAAGCAATACATAGCTTTTATTGAAGGCATTGATAACATTAGCAACTATCAAGTTCGTAATGGTGAGTTAACCGAAGTTCGACAAGCAACGCTTAAAGTTTCGTCGTGTTACAGAACAACACAACTAACTGAAATACAAAACACGCAAGATCCTGATATTGAAATTAACGTGGCAGTAGATGGCATTAGATTAATTGCGCATACTAATATAGCAATAACTGGAATTACTAATCTGTACATTACACTTAAGAATAATCCTACTCGGTTCGAAGAGCAAATACAAGTAGACCTAGAACAGTTACAAAAAGTAAAAGTGCTAACCTTTAAAATTCCTAGCATTGTAACTCAACAAATAAGTATATACACTACTAACAATAAAATAAAGTTCGGACTAAACAATGAATAACAGACTGCGCCCTAAAGACTATGATATTATCTTTTTGAGCTACGACGAGCCTAACGCAGACAAAAACTATCATGATTTGCTTAACAAGATTCCGTGGGCAAAGCGCATACACGGCGTAGAGGGGTCGGACGCAGCGCATAAAGCGTGTGCTGAGCTAAGCGAAACAGATCGCTTTATTACAGTTGACGCCGATAACATTGTAGATCCAACTTTTATTAATCAAGATCTAATATTTCAAGATCACGTTGACCTTGCTAACAGTGTAGTAAGCTGGAGCGGCAAAAACATTATCAACGGGCTCACATACGGCAACGGTGGTATCAAATGCTGGCCTAAGCATATTGTCCAAGGTATGAAAACACACGAAAATGCTGACCCGGGAAATGCCGCAGCACAGGTAGATTTTTGCTGGGATATCAAGTACTGCCAGGTTGATAAGATCTACAGCTATGTACACAATAACGCAACCCCTCAGCAAGCATGGAGAGCAGGCTTTCGTGAAGGTGTAAAGATGACACTTAATGAAGGTGTTAAGGTTGATCATGAGCAGTTTCTAAAACAAGTACACAAGAAGAATCTTGACAGATTGCGTATTTGGCAAACTGTAGGACTAGATGTAGATAATGGTATATGGGCAATGTACGGAGCCCGCCTTGGCACTCATCTTACAAATTGTACTGATTGGGATTATGTTAATGTCCGTGATTTTGAATATGTTAATACAATGTGGCATGACACGTATTCTAAAATGGACGAAGAAGATCTTTTATATGAAATGGAGCTCCTTGGGGAAAAGCTAATCGATGAGCTTAGGGTGGATATACCGTTAGCTGTATACAACGAAGACCAAAGCAAATTCTTCAAGTCAATGTACGTTAATCCTCCTCGCATTGGCAAGACATTTATTAAAGAAGATCGCAGCTTATACGACATCGTAATGATCACGTATAACGAACCAAATGGCGATGAAAACTTTCAAAAGCTACAACAGCGCTTTCCTCGGGCAAAACGTGTACACGGTATTAAGGGTATACACAACGCACACATCGAAGCAGCAAAGCAGGTTAGCAGCGATCTATTTTGGGTAGTTGACGGTGATGCTGTAATTCATGATGACTTTATGTTTGACTATGTAGCCCCGCACAATGAAAAAGACTATGTAAAAGTGTGGCGTAGTATTAATCCTGTAAATGGACTAGAGTACGGGTATGGTGGCGTAAAGCTACTACCACGTGCGCTTACAGAGCATATGGACACATCTAAGCCTGACATGACTACAAGTATTAGCTCTAAGTTTAAGCCTATACTAGTAGTAAGCAACTATACAGACTTTGCTGTAGATGAATTCACAGCATGGCGTAGTGCGTTTAGGGAATGCTGTAAACTGTCAAGCAAAGTTATTGATAGACAAAAATCAGGCGAAACAGACGAGCGCTTAGAAACTTGGTGTACTCATGCCGAGGGTAAGTTTGCTGACGTAGTGCTACAAGGTGCTAATGCTGGTGTTGAATTCGGCACTGCTAATAAATTCAACAAAGACAATCTTGCTAAGATTAATGACTTTGATTGGCTACTTACGCAGTTTGAATCTAGAAACGACACAATGACGCTTGAGAATACATTGCCGCAAGATGTTCAAGCAACAATAACACTTAAACATAATCCATCGCCAATAATTTTGCCTGCGTCCGGTGCAGAGCCGACTAATCAAATCAGAGATATACTAGATCGTTTTGAATTTCTTTACGGCGGTAACTTAGAGCATGTTCGACGTATGTACAACGACAAAGATTTGACAAGTATTTTTAAACTGTCAAATAATGAAGAGTTGCGCAAAGCAGTAGTTGAAAAAAATATACACAGTATTTTTAGAATTATCGATGCTGATGAAGATCTACGTAAGGCAGTAGTTGAACAGAATTTACATAGTATCTTTAGGCTTGTAAATGTCGATGAAGATCTGCGCAAGGCAGTACTAGAAAATAATCTCTACAGTTTGAGTAGAATAATGCCAGAACTAAGTGATGAGTTCAGTTTGAGTTTGACATCTGACAACTATCACGCACTGTGGCGCATCTTAGAAAAGAACACTAACAGTAAGTTAGTTGCTCCGCTAAAGAAGCTAGTAGACAACTCAAACTTTGACATGGACTGTATGTCCCGTGGACAACTAGAAAGTAAAAAGTGGTTAGTAGACGAACTTAAAAATATCGAAGGATTGGCACTAGGGAAGGTGTGTTTGTGTGCTGGTTGGTATGCTACTGTGATTCCTTTAATGGTCGAAGCTGGTATTGAGTTTGAATTAGTGAGAAGCTTTGATTTAGATCCAACAGTATGGAAAATAGCAGAAACAGTTAACAAAAATTTGCTAATTGACAGTTGGAAGTTCAAAGCACAAACAGCAGACATTAACATGTTAGATTTTACTGTGACTAAATTTGAAACAGAACGTGATGATGGCACAATCCAGCCTCTTAAGGAACGTTTCGATACAATAGTAAATACTAGTTGCGAGCATATCGAAGGCTTTAGTAGCTGGTATAATAAAATACCAGCAGGTAAGCTGATGATTTTACAAAGCAACAATTACTTTGAAATAGACGAACACGTTAACTGTTCAGAATCTTTAGACGCATTTGCTAAGCAAACGCCTATGAGCCAAGTACTGTATCAAGGTGAATTAGAGTTAGAAAAGTATACAAGGTATATGAGGATTGGATACAAATGAGCAAGCGCAAACTTTTAGACGGAACCGAAGCAACTGAGCTAGACACTGCGGTGTTTATGATAGTTAAAACAAAGTGCCCAGAAAAATGGCGTCTTATTGATGATGAAACTGGCGAAGAATACCGAGGGCATTTACGCCGTGACGAGGATGAATTACATTGGAAAAAATTGAACAATTAACGTTGCGACAATTACAGCAAGAAAGCGCTCGTGCTCTTGCTACAATAGAAGCAACAAATAATAACATATATCAATTTAATAAAAAAGCACATCATAACAGTCATAATTGGTATCGTGCTGTTATTGAGTGGTATATTGATCAGTACGGTGATTTACCTAGCAAAGCCGGTCCGGGCACAGAGGTTAAACTAATACATGAGCAATAGCAAAATAGTAGTGTTGGGCTGTAGCTTTAGTAAATGGATTAACAGCCCTAAGTCGCCTAACTGGCCTATGATATTGTCTACGCTTGGCAATAAACAGCTCGACGTATACAACCTAGCAGTAAACGGCAATAGTATAGAGTTTCAGGTATTACAATTAGATCACATACTTCAAACGCAAGAATGTGATTTTGTAATTTGGCAACTTCCGCCTAGATTTAGGGGAACGTTTTTGGATTGTGATTTACCGACAGCAATGTCAGTTACATCTACACTATCTAATACTAAGCAACGGAGTGAAAACTATTTTGTTCCTAAAAAAGAGTCAACAGACATAATACAGTGGAACTCGCAATTATCGCCGTTCTTGAATAAGTTACGTCGCAGTATATTAAAACATAACGCATCGTATCATTACAACTTTCGTGATGATGCTTGGTTTACATATGGCGTTAGTATGCTTGAAAAGCGGAATAAGCTCTACTTGACATTTCAACATGTGGACAAAAACTTCGATACTGATTTTACTGTACAAAGTGAGTTAACTGAAGAACAATGGAATCAGTTTGTTATAGATGACGGCTTTCACTTTAATGAAAAAGGCAGCGAATACGTAGCAACAGAACTAGTATATCCGAGGGTAAAAGACCGTGTATAATTACAATCAAATTAGATCTATACATTTAGAGAATACGCAAAAGTGTCAAGCCAGCTGTCCTATGTGTGATCGCAACCAGAACGGCGGCGCTCTTAATCCTCACATTGATCTTAGTGAATTAACCGTAGACGACTGTAAGCGAATATTTGAGCCCGAATTCATTGCCCAGCTTAACACAATGTATATGTGCGGCAACTTAGGTGATCCTATTGTTGCTAAAGATACTTTAGAGATCTTTAAATATTTTAGACAACATAATTCTAAAATGTGGCTTAGCATGAATACTAACGCAGGAGCAAGAGACGAAACGTGGTGGAAAGAACTGGCAGATACCTTTGGTCGTATGGGCGCTGTTATTTTTAGCGTAGACGGTCTGTCTGACACTAACCATATATATCGCCAAGGTGTAGTTTGGGAAAATGTAGAACGCAGTATGCGAGCATTTACTCAAGCAGGCGGGCGTGCTCGTTGGGACTTTCTTATTTTTGAACATAACCAACATCAGGTAGACGAAGCAAAAGCATTTAGCGAGCAGTTAGGATTCGAACGCTTTGTAGCAAAAAAGACTGGTAGATTTATTAATGCTAATAGCGAGAAAAAAGACAAGCATCAAGCAGTTGATCGCAAAGGCAATAAAACAGCAGAGCTAAAAGAGCCAGATAAAAAACATCGCAATAAAGCAGTTAAGCAAATGGACAACGTAGTTAAGAAACACGGAAGCATGGATGCTTACTATGATAAAGCATCTATTATATGTAAAGTGAAAGACGACGGCAATCTATATGTAACTGCAGAGGGGCTTGCTATGCCCTGTTGTTGGACTGCGGGTCGCATGTACAAATGGTGGCATAAAGATCCTAAGGTAGAACAAGTATGGGACTTTATCGATGCCGCTGGCGGCAAGGACGCAATTAATGCTAAGAAACACGGATTAAAGGCAGTGTTTGATACTGGCATTTTCGAAGACATACAGAACAGCTGGTCAAAGTCAAGTGTAGAAGAAGGCAAACTAAAAGTATGCGCTCAGAAATGCGGTGCTGAGTTTGATCCATTTAAGGAGCAGTTTAAGTAATGTGCGGTTTCTTTTTTACTACTGATAAAGATAGTTTACGTGATACTGGTTTTGAAGATGTGCTTCAGCGTGGCTGGAACTCGTTTGTGTACAGTCATGATGCTTATTTTGGCGTACAAAGTGTACTACCTGCGTGTACTGGGGAAGTAGCAGAGTTAGTTAATGACAAAGATATAATGTTTTTCTACACAGGAGAAATATATAACTACCGAGAGTTTGGGTTTGACTGTGATACTGATCTTGTATTAGATACGTTACTAAACAATAAAGACCGACTTGGTAAATTTAACGGTATGTTTGCTTTTGTGTTGTACGTAAAATCAACCAACACACTGATCATGGGCCGAGATAAAACAGGGCAAATACCTTTATTTGTATATAACAAAGATAAGCTAATAGTAAGCAATACAATTAAAAGTATTGTAAAAAACGTAGATACACAAGTAAGATCCGAAGCGTTTAATACGTGGGCTAAACACAAGCATTACATTAGTCAGCAGACAATATGGGAGGATATTAACGAGTTTCCCCCGGGTAAGCTATGGACAAACGGACGTTATTCGAATATAGCAAGCACTGAGTATAATACAATTGGCGTGCTTGACACGTTGCGCAGTATTAAACCACATTACGATTCACCTTTGTCCACAGCAACAGTAAACAGCGGCGGCGTTGACAGTAGTATAATTTCTAAAGTATGGAATACACAAGAAGTAGCAGTTAACCATGTAGACAAAGATTACATTAGTAACAATCAAAGTCGTGCTATTGAAATTAACGAAACTCAATGGTGTACATATGTAGATCGATTTATAGAAGATACATATATGGTGCCTTACACATGGAGTTGGGTAGGATACTATATTATGGGGGAATATCTACGCAAGTATCAGATTGATATATTACTAACAGGTGAGGGAGCTGATGAGATATTCGGCGGTTATCCAGGATACGCACAAGGGAAGCCTACACCGTACAGCGGCTTTACAGAATATGATAACCCAATAAACAATAAACTAAGTGATCAACAAGTGTTTATACCTGTAGCAGCAATGGGAGCTAATCTCGCCTTAGGTTGTTACACAATCGAACCACGTAGTCCGTTCCTTGATGCTACATTTTTAAACAACAAAAACTATCAATCATGTGTTAGCAAAGAAGAACTAAAGTCAATATATACGCACTTTTACGGTCGCCGCCCTGAGCCAAAGCAAGGGTTTGCTGGCTATCCTAACGAATACTATAATCATGTGTTTGGTACAAATTTATCAGAGTTTGAAAACAATAATTATTGGAAAGAAGCATGTCTTCAGACATTACAAAATTTAGCATAGAAACACATATTGATTATAGGCAAAGTAGACTCAAGCAAGTTGATATTCAAAATCCTCAACTGTTAGGCCTTGCCGCGGTTGAGATAAATCCTACAGAACTGTGCAATAGAACCTGTAGTTTTTGTCCACGACACGACCCTGAAATTTATCCTAATCGCAACTTACATATGAGCTTAGAAACTGTAAGTGTATTAGTAGAACAACTTAAAGCAGCAAACTATTCTGGTGAAATAAACATAACAGGGTTCGGTGAACCTTTTCTTAACAAGCAAATAGTAGACATAATACAGATTTGTTCTACAGCATTTTACACCAGTGTGATTACAAATGGTGATCGCATACGTGCTAATCCGCAACTGTTAGAAGAATTACAAGGCACTGATCTTGACTTGCTAATGGTTGATTGTTACGACGATGCTGAACAAACACAATGGTTCGAAGATACATTAGCAAAATACACAACACCATATAAGATAAGAAATCACTACGACACAGGCGATGTAGATTTTCAAAGTTATGGATATAATAACAGAGGCGGATCGTTATACGAAAATAATGAAAAGCAGAATCGTCCTTGTTATTTGCCGTCGTATAAAATGTTTGTAGACTGGAACGGCGATGTACTACTTTGTTGTAATGACTGGTTTAGAAAAACAAAGCTATTTGGAAACATTCATATATGCGATGTAACTAAGATTTGGAATTGTGACCATTTTGTTGACCACCGTAAGGATCTTATCAAAGGTAAACGCAGCAAATACTCTGCTTGTGCCGGGTGCGATGTCGACGGTGTTAAATACGGTATAGACAGTATTAACCTATGGAGTAAGTGATGGACTTTAATCAAGTAGAATTAGAACAAGACGACGCAGCACACATGAATAGAATAGGGTCTGGTGTTTGTGATCTATTTAATACATACAAATTTTATTATATTAAAGATTTTCCTGTTCGCAAATTAGTAAAGCTGTTTAACGCAGATATCAAGGGATTAGGCACGCCAACAATTGCTTCTAAATTTTATAATCTTGATTATCGTATGTTAGAACACTGGGACGATACTGAATGGATTGATTGGTTTACTCGTGCGTTTTACTACTTAGTAACTAGTTTTGACCAAGAAGGAATTAAAGTTCCTCTTAACTTGTACGAAAATCAATTTTTTCACCCTGGTGGCAAACGTGTTTGTATCGGCACATACTTAGGGATGACATCAGTTCCGGTATTACTTCAAACAAAAAATAAGTTTAAAAAATTTACCTTTGAGATTCTTTCGCATGACGAGTTACAACGAGTTTATCCAAGTAATAATTTTACTGCGTATATTAGAGACATACCCGGCAACTTCCATCCTCTAGAAATTCATTATCTCGAATCTATGATAAAAACTAGAAATAACATTGATGGTTGGATGGAGCGTGCGCAGGGCATATTACAAGACTTTAACATAATAGCACCGCCTTTGTATTTTCTAGAGCATGGATTAAATATTGTAAATCCTAATCTACCTGAGCGTACCCGAGTTGAACTAGGTGCTAACGGATACGAGTATAAAACTATATTTACAAAAAAACCAAAGTCAAATTCCGAATACTTTATAAAATTAAACGATACTTCGATGTATAATGAAAACTTTTGGAAGCTTGTGTATTACTTTGATCCTAGATACCGAGTAAAGTATTCCAAGAAGAAAGAATTAGAATTAAGAAATACTC
>Ga0208897_1000758_pt1 | contig 14199 bp, 9 predicted proteins | sample ColrivemetaGS697_FD_187594 | JGI IMG/M metagenome (GOLD analysis project Ga0208897, IMG submission 187594) | Estuarine microbial communities from the Columbia River estuary, USA - metaG S.697 (SPAdes) (version 2) | ecosystem: Environmental > Aquatic > Marine > Intertidal zone > Estuary | place...
TTCTTGTTCACCCCCAAATGCTACAACTGTGCCTGGTTCATAATCAGCATCGCTGGTATAGACTTCTGCCAAGTCAGCGTAGTTAGCAGTATTAGAATTACCAGCAAAGGTTGTGCATCTTAGTGTTGATGAACTAGGAATATATGATAGTCCGCCAGTACCACTTGAATGTTTATCAATGTTGATACTTTGTGCGCCATCATTTGCAACAAACGCAACATTCCATTCACTTGCATCACTTGATGTATTTGTAACACTAACGTCTGTAGCACTTGCACTACCTGTTAGTGTAATAGTACTGCCGCTTTGTGTTGCTGTAACATTACCTGAACCAACAATAGTAACTGTGCCTGTGGTTTCACTTCCGCTTATGCCTACACTAGTTACCGTGTTAGTATTTGTATCCCAAGGAACACTAACAAACATTTTATCGTCGCTGTCAAGTTGTACTGCATATGTTTTAGCAACACTTGGTGTAGCACCAATTTTAACAAGTCCAAGTGTTGAAGACGTTGCAGTTGTGTATGTTGTGTTTGTATCTGTAAACAATGCACCTGTTGGTACTGCTGTTTTAACATTATCAAATGCCCAGTCTGAGCTAATTGATGTAGTAGTTGCACCATCAGTAGGAGTACTACTAATGGCTCTAAATGTGTTAGTATCTGTAAACAATGCATTTGCAGGTACTGCTGTTTTAACATTGTCAAACGCCCAATTACTTGATATTGCTGATGTAGTTGCACCATCTACTGGAGTATCGTCTACATCAATTATAGTATCAGTTGAACTGATTGTTACTACAGGTCCTGATGAAGGAGTAATAGTTGTTGCCCCTGATCCTACAAAATCAATATTAGTACCAGAAGTAATTGCAGATGCTTCACCACCGTTGGCTTTAATTCCCCAACTTGTATATGTATCAGCATCATTTGTACCTGAGTAACCTAAGTCAGCAAGTGTACCTAAATCTTCTATGCTAAGTGTTTTAGAACTGATGTCAGTGATGTGACCAAAATCATCAACACTAATACTTTGTATAACTGTATCGTTTGCTGAGTTGCTAACGCTTTCTTGATTGTTAGAAGTGTCAGCATGTGTAACTGTAATTTTATTATTTGCACCAGCAACATTAATTGCGGCACTGCCTGCAAATAATACATCCTGGTTACTAGCACCATCTGATAATCTTACTCTTGTTTGATCAGCGGCAGTATCACCTGTTGCATTATTTACTGTTAGGGCATACGTTGTATCAACACCTGTTAGTGTAACTGTATTACCGATTTGTGTTGCTGTAACACTACCACCGTCTGCAATAGTAATTGTTCCACTTGCTTCACTTCCAGTTATACCAACTTTAGTTTTAGTAACACTGAAACCACCAGTAATACTACTATAACTAAGATCGCCACCACCGCTAAACAAGTTACGTATTTGAGCATCTGTACGTTGTGCGCCTTCTGTAAAACTAAAGTTACCAGTAAGTGGGTCATAAGTTAAATCGCCACTGGCATTAAATAATCCACGTATGTCTGCATCTGAACGATCAGTATCAGTAAAACTAAATTGACCTGTTGCACTGTTGTATGTTATATCACCAGTAGCACTTAATAGTCCTCTAATGTCAGCATTGCTTGGTCCTGTGTATTCAAATACACCTGTGTTTTCAGTATAGGAAAATGATCCTAATCCGCCTGCGTCACTTGCACTTACGTTAGAACGTACATCACCTGATCCAATAGCACTCTGTGTAAAACTAAACTCACCTGTACTATCATCGTAAGTAACATCACCACTTGCACTAAACAAACCACGTATGGTATTGTCAGTACGTTCGTTATATGTTAATTCACCTGTAGCCGCATTATAACTTAAATCACCTGATACACTCAAAGCACTTCTTACTTGTGTTCTACTTGCACCAGTAAGTGTCATAGCACCTGTGCTATTGTTGTATGCTAATGATCCATAATATACTTCGCCAGCACCGTCTGGTGTGTTAGCACTTGTGATACTTGCTCTTGCATTTGATGTTGTAAATTTAGTAACACTAAACACACCTGTGTTTACATTGTAATTAAGATCGCCACTTGCACTAAACAAGCCTCTAATATCGCCATCTGTCTTTTCGTCGAATTCTATTTCACCAGTAGCCGCATTATAAGTAATACTACCTGTTACGGTAAATGCATTACGTATTTCATCTAACGATATACCTGTGTATGTGTAAGTTCCGTTGTTAGTGTCGTATTCTAATCCACCATAACGTGTTACACCATCTCCGCCAGTTTGTGCGGCACTAAAGTGAGCTCTTACTTCTGAAGCACTAGGACCTGTATAACTAATAACACCTGTGGTGTTGTCATATGTTAAACTACCATCGCCTCCTAAGTCAGTTGCACTTATTGCACCTCTGGCTCTTGCATTTGTAAAGTATAAGTTTGTTGGCGATAACGGACTTGTAACTTCCTGTACATCGTCTGTATTTAATACTATACTGTTGTCTACGTTTGCACTTTTACTGTTAACTTCAAATGTTTTACTATTAGCATAAGTTTCTACAAAGTCTTTGTTAGCGGCGTCTGTGCTTACTGTAGGCGTTGCTATACGCTCTACTTTGAAGTTCGCTAAGTCTAGGTTACCTTGTAATGCTTGTGTTGCTGTTAAGTCTAAATAACCAGGTCCAATTTTGCCAGGTTGTATAACGTTTGCATGTGTAAGTCCTAGTCTTCTGTTTACATAACTGCGTACTGCACTTTCAGTTGGTACAGTATCACTTGCATTGTCAGTCATTGCATCGTCAGTTGAAAACTCACTAACTGCAACACCACGTTTGAATCCAATACCGTCTAAGTTTGAAAGAGCAATACTTGCTGAGAATGTAACAGTACCTGTGCCTTGATCAACTTTAAAATAGTCACCTACTCTAAAGTTACCATCTTGGTCAGTGGTTACATAAAACACACGACCTTTGCCTTCTTCAACTACTTCTTTTGGTTGACTTGCCGCTATCTCAGGCTGTCCATAAATTTCTCTTGGGTAACTAGATGTTTGATAACTTCCTGTACCAATGTCAAGTAAATCATGTCCTGTACATCTTAGTGTACTAATACCTACAGTAATTCTAGCAACGTGTCCTGCTTGTACACCTGCTCGCATTGTAGGTTTGTCTGAGTATGATCCAAATGATTTTGTTAGTGCCGGAGTAAAGTCAACCTCTGCATATAGTTGTCCAGTAGTTGCTTTATCTCTGTATGCTGTAATTTCGTGTACAGTATCATTGAAAGCAAATATGTAACCTGTACCTGCACTGTTTGCTGTGTCTATTCTAGACTTTTCATTTACATCAAAGTCAACATCAAGACGTATTGTTGTATCGCCAACTTGCCCGGATCCTGCTACAGCACCTGCTGTTTCATCTAATACTAATTTTACATAATCGTATGTTTCTCTAAGAGTAATACGTGCTTCATTTACTGGCAAGCCTGCAACATCATATGCAAGTACACGATATACTTTGTCTGGGTCATCATCATATACAAGAGCAGTACTAGGTCTTGTTGGGTTAACATCTACAATGCCGTTGTACTTAACAACTTGTCCATTTCTAATAATTACATTAGTTGCGTTAGGAACGTCAACTTGTATACCAGGTTTACTTGCTATACCGACTGCAATGTTAAGTTGATAAACTTGTGGACTTGTTCCGTCAACTGCTGTAACACTTGTTACTTCATATCTGTTTAAGAATACTGGTTCGTTTTCTAAGTCGGTGCCACCATTGTGATCTATTTCAACTTCACTTACATTAAATGGTTCGTAATCTAAGTTAGTAACATAAAGTACTGTATCGTTTTGTTCGTTAGGATAGTCTGATGTAGTAAACGCTGTACCAATTTGTATTGTATCTTGGTCAACAAACACTTGGTCGCTTACTTCTAATGGATCACTGCCTTTAGCAACAAGAGCAAAGTCACCGTATGCTGTTGAACCGTTTAATGAACGTATGTCTGATCCATTCTCTGCTAGATAACTTATGTGGTTATAGTAACAGAATACACTAACAAGCTCTGAACGTGCATTGTTGGTTGTGTACACACCATAACCTAAATCGTTAATTTGTGTAAAGTCATTACCTAACATACTGATGTTACCAGCAGTAAGTATTTCTATGTTGTAGGGCACCGTAGGCAACGCTACAGCGGTCTCGTTTACAATTTGGTAGTAAGCAAGCGTCCAAGGTGTGTTATCGTTTAAAATAAGACGATATTCTCCTGCACCTACTCCTACTGTGTCTGCTTTGTCTATTTGAAAACGTGTGCCGTCAATAAAGAAACTAGTTGGAGTTTGTGGTTGTCTAAACACATTATCAATAACAATTTCAGTTGGACTGTTTATTTGTTTAATACGTGCATCTAAGTTACCAGCAAATCCGTCAATAAACATACCACCTGCAAAACTTACATCAGGTGCTTTTGATTTTGAGAAACTTGATGCTGTTTGTGTATAAGGTGACTTAGTAAGTATTTGTCCTTCTGGATCTAACACTTCCATAAATCCGCCATGCCCTTGTACACTGATATTTCTTATGATAGTTGCGTCATTCATTAACAACACATCCATCTCATCATTGTCTTTAGGTGCGTTAAAGTTTCCTCTAATTATTTCTGCTACTGAACCAATTAAGTCTTCAACTACACTTTGTTCAGCACTTTCAAGTAACATACTTGTTTGTGTTTTTAGATGGTCTATAGCCGCCGCTGTTTCTGTAACTTGATCGCCTGGTAGTTGTCCTTGATATGTTAGTGCGGCAAATAATGTTTCATTAAAGCCTCCATATAACATATCCAATGCCGCGGCATCAATTATATAACCTACGTCACGTCTACACTTTGCTACATCATATACTAAACTTGGATACGTTGTAGTAATAAAATTAATTGTGCTGTCTGCTAGTTGTTTCTTTGTTGACGCTGTACTTAATGTTTTATATGCTTCGTCATAGTCGCCTACATTTTCTGCATAGTTGTATATGTGATTGTTACGGTCTGCTAGGTAGTGAGCACCAAAAGGAAGATTGCCAACTACTGCTGGATCTAGTCCAAGGTTTACAGCATCTCTTTTAAAACGTATGTTTGCATATGGACTAGCACTTGGTCCAGGACGTGGTCTAATAATACTACGTCTAAACTCATCACCTTTAATAGAAGTATTGTTTGGAACCTTCATTGGAAAGTGTTCAAAGTAAATTCCACTTTCAACTCTAATTGTTATTTCAGGATAAGATGTGCCTGCGGCTTTAAATGCACTGTATGGAACTCCTGGAATAGGATTGCCAAACTTTAGTTCCTCGCCTTGTACAAATGTACCATCTTCAACATTAACAATAAATTCATCATAGTTCTCTGTTGATTGTATATTGTATTCTTCTATAATAGCAGTTGCGCCACTAGTCATGCCAAGTATTCTAAAGCCACTGCGTAACTCTGTTTGTGCATCTAAGAAACTAGCACCTTTGCCAACATTAAGAACTTTAAAGTCGCCTTGGTCTGCTATTGCTATGATAGTACTTTTCTTTTGGCTTACTTGACTGTCATATGTAATAAACTTTTGATATGGACCTAAGCCCTTGCTTGCTCTATTAACAACACGTTCTGCTTCTCTACAAGCCGCATTTAAACTAGCAAATGCTGTCCCTGGAGTTCTACCACGCTTCTCGCCGTATGTGTTATCATCCTTACCGTTAGGACTAACAAATAATACATTGGTGCTTGTTTGGAATGGTGTGCTTGCTACTAGATAGTAGTCTTCGCCATCAGAATATTCTAAACTTTGTGTGTTAGGATTGTATCTAAATAAACCATCAGTTGGACTAGGACGATCTTGTTCGCCACGCATCATTATTTCAGTTACGTTGCCAACTACATCAACTTTTATCTTATCACCAAATGCAGGCTTACCTCCACCTGTTACACCATCACCTATATACAGTTGATCGTTTTCGGTGTCGTAGATAACTTCACCATTAAGCGGTGTAAATGCTTGTCTATCTGTTGTTGGTCCGCGTCTTACTAATATACTACCGCGATCTGGCGTAGAGTCTTCCGACATTTATTAATCCTCTATCAATGGACTGTTTGGTCCGTAAGTAACATTAGGATCGTAAGTTGCTGTACCTGCTAATGGAATATAACCACCATCAAAGTAATTAGACGGAGTTTGGGTAATTGGTTCACCGTCAACTCTATCAACTTTAGACGTATATAGTGGTCTTATTTCTCCCGCATCTATAGGCGGAATATTAAAGAAGTTATCTTTATCAAATGGTGCACCACGTCTAATCATATACTATCCTTTAGTATATTTATCGGACTCTGTGGTGCTTTAGGTTAAGTTACAATACCAGTAGTTTTTTCAGTATATTGCTTTGCAAGTCCTTCTTCAGTTCTTGCTATACATACTATTGCGTTTGCTTTGATCTTAAATTTTGAATGATCAGGGTCAACACTAAACATAAATGGTGCTAATCCTAGACCTTGTCCTTGTGCAATTAATGCCATTGGCTTGTGAAGTGTAACTACGTCAGAATCTTCTGAATCATATCTGGCAATGATTTCTTCGCCTGCGTTTAATTTTAGACTTACTGTGTCGCCTGATGAAATTGGTTTTTCTAATAACATATTATTTCCTGTATGTGCTGTTTTCAAACAGTAGATTTCCTGCTACACTTACTCTGTACTCATCAGATGTATAAAATGGATACACCATGTGTTGCAACTTTGAAGAAAATAAAGCAATACCGCCTTCTTGTTCTTGAGGACATAATGATCCTCGGTTGCCGAATACGTCAGAGTAAATAAAGTGAAATTCTCCGTTTACTGCTCGTTCGTTTGTTTTTGTAAATTGTTTTTTTTCGTCTTCCTTATTGTAAGGAATCTTTACCCATATCACAAAACTTATATCTGCGTCATGATCGTGTATAGGGTTGAACTCGTACTTCTCTTGGTAGTTTGCCCAAAGGCTTACTAACTCAGATCTTTGTATTGTAGAATACTTAAACACATCTTGATATACACGAGTCATTTCTTGTACATATGGTTCAAGTATACTATTACATCTAGTCATCTCAAACTCTTTATCAATATGTCCTACTAAGTCTTGATTCTTAGGAGCACTGTTTGTAAAGTTTGATTCAAATATACCATCTGTTTCTTGTCTTACTGCTTGCATTATTTCTTGCGGTACTGTGTCTACCATATATCCAACATTTGGAAGGTTGAATATTTTACAAGTTTCTGGGTTTACTAGCATCTATCACCTATAGAGTAAATCCGGTACCATTGTACCCTGTGTTATCAATATATGCAACCATTTGTTCGTAACCACCTACTTTGTTTCCACCTACAATAATCTGTGGGAATGTTCTAGCAGTTGGAAATGTTTCAAATAAGTCTTCTCGAGTAAAATCTACATCTAGTTGCTTATACTCGTATTCTAAATTATACTTCTCACACATTGCTTTTGCTTTATCGCAATAAGGACAAGCAGGTTTACCATATATGGTTATCATAAACTAAATCCTTTTAGGCTGTCACTGTCAACATCCTGTTTGATACCACCAATGATATAACTTTCAACTTCTGTCTCCTGCGGTGCAACTTGCAAGCCTGAGCTAGATAGCCAATGCTGTGTCCATGGTAGCGGGTTAGTGTTTACTGGTGCATTAAATATTGCATTCATACCTAGTGCTTTCAAACGTCTGTTAGCAATGTATTCTACATACTGATGTAGTAGTGTATCATTAAGACCAATCATACTACCGTCTTTAAACAAATAGTTTGCCCAGTCTTTTTCTTCTGCAACACATTCACGCCATAAGTCGTATACTTCTTCTTGACACTCTTTAGCAATCTCTGCCATCTCTGGATCGTCTTTGCCTTGCGCCCACAACTTTAATACGTGTGTGCTTAGTGCCAAGTGTTGTGCTTCGTCACGAGCAATTAATGAAATAATCTTTGCAGAGCCTTCCATTAGTTTTAGCTCGCCAAATGCAAACGTACATGCAAAACTTACATAGAAACGTAAACCTTCTAAGATGTTTACTGTTTGCATTGCAAGATAAAGTTTCTTCTTAACATCACGCATGTTGCCTTTGTTGCGATGTGTATACGCATCAGCGGCTTCTGTAAATGCATCGTAATGCTTAGTAACACTTTGTGCTCTAGCAATAATTTTTTCATCATCTAGAATAGTATCAAATACTTCACTTGGGTCAGCATATACATTCTTCATAATGTGTGTATAACTACGTGAGTGAATTGTTTCAAAGAAGTCCCAAGTAACAATACAACCTTCTAGTTCAGGAATACTTACATGTGGCAAAAATGCTAAACACGGTCCACGTCCTTGTACACTGTCGAGCAGTGTTTGATACTTTAGGTTACTGGTAAAGATATGTTTTTGCTCTGGGCGGAAGTTAGCAAAGTCAGCTCTATCTTTTTGCAAACTTACTTCTTCAGGGCGCCAAAAGTATCCTAGCATAGTTTGATTTAGTTTATCAAACACAGGGAACTTAAACACATCATAACGTTGTGTATTCTGATCAGCACCAAAGAACATATTCTGTTTGGTGAAATCTACTTTTTCTTTATTAAAAACTGTCTTAGCCATTTCTCTTACTTCCTTATCATCGCTCTTGTATTGTAACTTCTTTTAAGAGCTGTGTCAACTATTAAATTGCACATGCCTCACATTCGCCATCTTCATCTATTACACCTGCTTCTAAAGCTGGTAACTCTTCTTCAACAAATCCTTCACTAGGATCTTCCTTATAGTCATAAGTGTTTTGATAGTAACTTGTCTTCCAACCTAACTTGTAAGTTGTTAGTAAATCTTTAATCATTACACTCATTGGCACTTCGTTGTCTGGGTAATGTGTTGGGTTGTAACTCCAGTTACCACTAATTGCTTGGTCAAAGAACTTTTGCATTACTGCTACTACATTAATGTAACCTTCGTTGCTTGGCATATCCCATAACAACGTGTAGTGGTTCTTTAGTGTTTGATACTGTGGAACAATCTGCTTAAGAGGCCCTTTCTTGGACTTCTTAACGGACAAGTAACCTCTAGGTGGTTCGATTCCGTTTGTTGCGTTCGACACAACGGAACTGCTCTCTGAAGGCATTTGTGCGGACAATGTGCTGTGCCTAAGTCCGTGTTCCTTAATATCGCTCCGTAAACTATCCCAATCATAATGTAACTTATTCTCTACTACTGCATCAACATCCTTCTTATAAGTGTCAATAGGAAGAATGCCCTTGCTGTATTTAGTGCGGTGGAAGTACTCACAAGCACCTCTCTCCTGCGCTAATTTGTTACTTGCTTTTAACAAGTAGTACTGGAACGCTTCTGTTAAATTGTGTACTAGTGTCCATGCTTCTTTGTCTTCGTACTTAACATGATTCTTAGCAAGATAGTGTGCTAGTCCAATGTAGCCTACGCCTAGTGAACGTCTTGCTTTTGTACTAACTTCTGCCGCTCTAATTGGATAGCGTTGATAGTCAATAATTTCTTCTAATGCTCTTACTGCTAGGTCACATAAGTCTTCTAGGTCATCTAGTTCTTTTAGTGTACCTACGTTGATAGCACTTAAAATACATAAAGCAATTTCGCCTTCTTCATCATCAATATGGTTAAGTGGCTTAGTTGGTAGTGTAATCTCTTGACACAAGTTACTCATGTAAACTTTATCTTCAAACGAACTATGTGTGTTACAGTGATCAACATTCATAATGTAGATACGTCCTGTTTCTGCACGTTCTTTGATCAACGCACTAAACAATTCCATAGCTGGGATCTTTTTCTTCTTGATACTTGTAGCACGTTCATACTTTTCATAAAGTTCATTAAACTCATCTGGATCACCAAAGTATGCTTCGTATAAACCAGGCACATCATGTGGCGAGAAAAGAGTTATATCGCCACCGGCTAATAACCTTTCGTACATAGTTTTGTTTAATTGTATGCTGTAATCTAACTTACGTACACGATTGTCCTCTGTACCTTTGTTGTTCTTTAGTACAAGGATGTCTTCAATCTCTTGATGCCAAAAAGGGAAGTGTGTAGTTGCACTGCCGCCACGTACACCATTCTGTGTACAACAACGTACAGTTGCTTCGAACTTTTTAAGGAACGGAATTATTCCTGTGTGTGCAACCTCTCCTCCTCTAATCTTTGCGTTAACGCCTCGTATACGTCCAGCATTGATACCAATTCCTGCTCTCTGCGCGGTATATCGTCCGATAGACATATCACTAGCAAATATGGAGTCAAGAGTGTCGTCACTGTCAACGAGAACACAACTAGCAAATTGACGTATTGGAGTACGTACTCCTGCCATAACTGGCGTAGGTATGTTAACTTTAAATAATGATGTTGCATCATAATAACGTTTCACGTATTGTATACGTGTTTCCTTTGGATAGTTAGCAAACAATGTAGCCGCAATCATCATATACATGAACTGGGGAGTCTCAAATATTTGTCCTGAAGATCTATCCTGACACAAGTACTTGTCAACTACTTGACGCATGCCTGCATAGGTAAAGTTCTCATCACGCTTGTGCTTAATGTAAGCATCTAATGATGCAATTTCTTCTTCTGTATAAGAATCTAAAATGCCTGCGTCATATACTTTACGTTCAATGTTTGCTTTAATAATATCTATAAATGGTAGTGCAAGGAACTCTCCAAACACATCTTTATATAACCCGTAAGCTAATAGTCTTGCCGCCGCATATTGATAATTTGGATTTTCTAATGAAATAAGATCATTTGCACTGCGTACCATAATCTCTTGAATCTCTCCTGTACTCATTCCATCATAAAATTGTAAGTTAGCATTCATTTCAATTTGGCTACTACTTACTCCAAAAATGCCTTCACATGCATGTTCTACTACTTTGTGTATCTTGTCAATGTTAATTGGTTCTTTACTACCGTTTCGTTTTACAATGTGAATGCCATTACTCATTTGCGTCTCCTGTTCTTTCATAATTCTTCTAATAATTTATTTTTGTTACGAGGTATTTATTGTTGCTCTTGTAAGTGATAGACTCTTTGCGAGTGAAGTGCATCTGGTAATTCCTCATGAGAAACGACTTCACCATTGTAGCCAACAACTGTGGATTTATCCACGACTAAAAGGTAATGCGTCTCTGATTGTTTTCTGTTTGTACTGATATGTATCTCGAATTCTGACCCAGCAAACCGATCGGTTAACTGTAGTGAATACGCCATACCTAGTACGGTTCCAAAGTCACAATAACAATTCTCTCTCAAAAGCTCCCACGGTCCTAGCCACGCTTTTTGATCCCACGGATCACACGTAATACTAGTCTTTGGTGCTTGCTTGTAAAAGTCTATTACTTGCTCGAAAGGCTCGTCAGCGGTCTCTAAAGAGTCCCTGAACTCCTTCCAACTTGCAAGTTGTTCCTCATATTTTTTTGTAAACATTAAGTCCTTGACGTAATAGTAAAAGTTAAAGTTGGTAGTATAACTGTAGACTCGGACGTAGCGTTTTTCATTTCAATATACACTGTTGGTCCTGCTCCTGTTGTACTATTAACTACATTAACAAACTTTCCTCTAAATGTCAAGTTATTTCCGTCACCTGATACGGAATTATCGTTACCTATGAACTCAAAATCATCTGTTACACTAATATTGTCGTTTTCTTTGTCAATAAGAACATTAAGTGTACCATGACGAGCACCATTTACGTTGTCACTGTTATAGTGATACTGGAGTTCGTATGATTTAGATCTATCAGCTGGTAACCTAAAGGCAGTTGCCCAATTACCTGCTGTGTTTACTGGGGTAACTGAATGGACTGTAGTATTTGCAAATGTAGCAATGCCTTCAACTTCTGGTAGATATTCAACAGTGTCGCTATCCCAGTTATTGCCGCCTGTATCACTTACAGTAACGTAGTCCGTTCCGTAGGATAAATCTTCTGTACGCTGAAAGTAATCATTTAAAGTATGGTTACCTGCTGTTACAAATTTAATAACGGAAGTAGTTACGTTTGCACTCGTACCTCCATCATTACCTACGTCATAGTATTTGTTGTTAAGTGAAGTATTTCTAAATCCTTTGTCAACTACAAATGCTTGTGCAAAAATTTCTTTGAATGTGCTGTTTTCAATTAGTGTGTTGTTAGGACCGTATGCTTCACCTTGTCCTAATTTATCAGCAAGGTCAGTGGCATCAGTATAGTCTACTGCTGGCATGCCGTTACCTAAACGTACACCTATTAATAATGTTTTAAATGTAAAATCTCTAAACGAATTGTCTTCGATATCATAAGAACTGTTCACTCCATAACAGAAGCCTTCAATGTCACAGTTTTCAAATAAGTTATCTTTTGATCTAATAGAAGCACTAAAACTCTTAAGGTTAATAGCAATGCTGTTTGCTTGTACACCATCGCCGTCCCAATGTGCTTTAATTTTTAAGTTAGAAAAGCGACCGTATAAACTACTTTGTAAGTCAATCGCTGTGTTGTATATGTTAGTTGCGGCATTATGATATTGTAGTGTCATATCACTAATTTCTATATTAGTTGCTTGGTTAGCCGCTGTTAGTGCTGTAGTTGTATCATAGTTGCCTACTGTACTAGAACCGTTAATTGTAACAAATATTGGATTGTTAGTAGTTTGTTCGATAATTGTTTTGTCTTTGCCTGCACCTTTTAGTGTAGTGTAAGGCGGTATCTTAAGACTGTTATCAATTTTATACATACCAGGAGCAAGATGTAATACATATCTGTTCTCTGGAGATGATTTAGTGTTTAAAAAGATGTTATCAATTGCACGTTGTAATGCTGGAGTTTGAATAACACTTGTGTCATGCTCTGCTCCAAAGTTAGCAACGTATACATCATAGTCTAAACGCTTTTGTAATGAACTAGTAGTAGGTACTTTGGCAGTGGCTCCAGTTTGTATATAAGATACTCCGCTCTTATATTCGTAACTACTTGATATTTCAAAAATACTATCAGCGGCTGTAAGTATCTTAGTGTTTCCTACTTGTGGAGCACCTTCACTTACTGATCCGTTTCCTATGTAAAGTTCTTGGGAATCTACTGCCCAACCTATTTCACCTGACGCAAGTTGAGGGATATTACTAGTACCTTTTTTACCTCTTCTTACTTGTATTCTACTTATTTGTACTACAGCCACTTGTTTATCTCCTGCACGTTTATTATGTATTTATGCGACAAAGGATTCTGCAAGCACATTAACTTTATTTTTAAAATCACTAAGTTCCAGGTCAAATTTCATTCTATTTACCCACCAGCACGTAAGGTGTATATTATCTGGTTGATATCCAATAGTGCTATCTATTCTGTCAACACTAACAGCATTTTCACATTTTCTATCAAAAGTCATAGGAATTTTTGCTATTGCACAAAGGCCTTCCTGATGATCATACAGTTGTTTAAGATACTCTACTACTGCTGGGATATTGTCTTGCCATTTAGGACAAACTCCGCATCTTTCAACACTTTTAACTACGCCTCTTGCTATCGTTTTGTATTTTGTATCGTTGTTCCAGCTTCTTTCTACAAGATGATCTTGTAAAGTGCTGTACCTATATTGAATCATTTGATAAATTTTACGGAATAAAAATCTATCTGTAAACCTTAGTTCCAGCCACCATCTTAAATGTTCTGGTTGATTTTGTATATCCTGTCTTGCAATTTCTCTGTTTACTTTTGTAGGAGAACCTCCGCTTCCGAAAAGAGACTTCCATTTTTCAATTTTTTGAAAGTCTTCTAAAGTAACTGACTCAACAAAATCTGTATAGGCGTGGTTATATTTTCCAACTTTTTTCTTTTCTGATAGATAAAGAGCTTGTCGATCTATTGTTTTGTCAAGGCCCGGCATTATGCAAATTTTTCATAATAAGTATAGACTCTGTTGTACCATTCGTTACGCCATTCGTCATACTCATGTGGCCATACATCAAACTGTTGATATGTTTCTCCTCCGAGCTCCATACCGTCATCTCCGCGGCTACACATAAAGATATGTCCTTCACGTATGTTAGTGCCGTAGATTTCGTTGTGTGCTTCTGCGTATGCTACTAGCTGTAAAAAGTAGTTTTGGACATACTCTAGCTTCTTAGGCTTATTAG
>Ga0208897_1000762_pt1 | contig 14155 bp, 18 predicted proteins | sample ColrivemetaGS697_FD_187594 | JGI IMG/M metagenome (GOLD analysis project Ga0208897, IMG submission 187594) | Estuarine microbial communities from the Columbia River estuary, USA - metaG S.697 (SPAdes) (version 2) | ecosystem: Environmental > Aquatic > Marine > Intertidal zone > Estuary | place...
CTTTTTGACTCTATCCTCATTCGCCCAAATTTCGTCTCAAACATTCCACCAAATTTATGTATCAAATCAATACACATACTCAAATATGTGGTACAACGATTATACAGAAAAATGGGAGTTCGGGACAACATCAGATTATGTATATGACCGAACAACATGGGAATTTACCCTCAATGAAAATGGTGGTGGTAGTATAATCAGTGGTAAAATTTTCTACACAGTAAAATCTTGGGAATTAAGAATCACTAAAGATGGAAACAAAGTAGTTTTTTTAACCGCCTACAATCACACACTAAATCGTGAAATGAGTATAATCGCATCTGCACCTGACGGTAAATTTTTTATGGCGGTTTATGATTATGAAAATCTATTGTCATACTATTTTTCAGAATGATACTAAGACCCGACCTAAGAAACGAATCGCCATGGGTTAAAGTGGACCCAATATCTTACAGAATTATATCTGAAGGTGAGTGGGACCAAATCAACAAAGATAAAACCAAAGGTCATTTCATGACTAAAAAACTTTGGGAACAAATTATTGAAGAAAGAAATTACTAATTGAGTTTTATTTTGTATATTTGCCATTATGAAAGTTATATTTTTGGATAATGATGGTGTAATATGTCTATCAAACAATTGGGGAGGTAGAAATAAGAAATGGGCTAAGTACCGTTCGGAAAACCCGAACAGTTCAAATCATAGACCAGACGCACCTGTTGATGTTAGGTTTGATAATTTTGATGAGAAAGCAATCAAAATACTTAATTCAATTTTAGAACAAACGGGCGCTGAAATTGTTGTTAGTTCAGATTGGAGATTTCATGCAAATTTAGAAGAGTTGGGCGATTACTACGAATCTCAAGGAATTTCAAAAAGACCAATTTCAACAACTCATAGAACTGAAGATATTAACCCACAACTATGGAAGGTTTTAAGATTCAGAGCCGACCTTGAAATGGAACGTTCAATAGAAATCCAAGATTGGATTTTGAGAAATCCTGAGGTAACTCATTGGGTCGCTATAGATGATTTGGATATGTCGGTGGATTTTTTGTCTGAACACTTTTTAAATGAAAATCCTGAAAGTGACGTAAAACCTGGTTTGACAAATTTTGTTCACACTCCAATATCAAACGAAGGAATAAAACAATCAGGAGTTAAAGAAAAGATATTAAAATATTTAATGTAATGAGATACCTATCCTACACCGCAATTGTAATCAGTTATTTGGCATTAATTGGTTATGTTATTTATTTGACTCAGAGTCCATGGTGGATTCTAATGTCATTATTCATTGGTTCTATTCCAAGTGAAATCAATAAAAACGAAGAAGAAGAAGAAAAATAAAATATGATTATTATTGATGATTTTATAAAAGACTATGACTTTCTCGAAAGAATCGAGAATGATGAAGAATTTTGGAAGAAAGGTTATCGTTGGTACGACGGTTGGTGGAAAGACGGTATTCAAGATTTGAGACATGAATTAATCCATTCAATTTGGGGTCCTAACTCACCTAAACCAGGTCTTAGAGTTCGTGGGTTTGAGCATTGGGTAGGTGATTACACAAGTACAGATAATGATGAGAGATTCGGAAGAAAGTGGGGATTAAAACCTCACTTTGATAAAGACGAAGAACTTTGGTCTGAAACTAAAAAGGTTATTGGACCTATTATTGGTACCGTATTTTATCCTTGTCGTGAAATTGACGATATGGAAGGTGGATACTTGGAGTATTATGAAAAATACTCACCATCAAGAACACTCGAGGATGGTTCAATTGTTTGGCCAGAAGAAAAACCTGAACTAATAAAACCTAAATGGAATCGTCTAATTATATTTGAAGCAGCTAATCTACATGCTGTCACAGAAATTGTAAGTGGTCGTCGTAGAGCAATTGCAATTAACCTGTGGGGACACAAACCAACTGAGTTCTCAAAAGAATATTAATCGTCATACAAATGTCATAATATTAACCCCTCCCAAAAAGAGGGGTTTTTTTGTGTCTTTTTGTGTAGATTTGAAGGTATGAAAAATTTATTACTGTTTTTACTACTGATACCAAACTTTATATTTGGTCAGTATGTAACTATTCCAACTCATTATAATAGTGAACAGACGGCACAACACATCATGCAAGGACATATTAAAATGTTTTTAAAAGACACAGCAGTTTGGACGGTTGAAAAGAAAAATGAAAGGTATGTAACCTCATGGTATAGTCCCGAAATTATTAAAATTAAATTAAATAAAGTATTTGAGAGGGGTAAATTAGAATACATCAGCAGAAGAAATGGTGGATATATTTTTACCATTGCGGTTGTTGACCCGATTGATAATACCAAAGTTATTAATTATTGTACCTTCCACGTTGATGGGCGGACTCAGAAGATTGAAGAAATAGAAATATTATTAGGAGAATAACATATGAAAAAAATTATAGCGCTGTTAATGCTTTTGGTCTCCTTAGCAACAGCGAACGCAAAAGGATGTGATTGGAGCTCACTAAAACTCCAACAATGGAATGAACGTAATGTTTACAAGTGGTACGTAAGCGGAAAAGTATTAGATGACACTTGTGTTGACTACATGTTTATGGTTTATGACTTTCAAACCAAGAAAACTGATACTGTTTATGATGTTCGTGGTATTGTTGAGGTTCAATTCAATGTTAAAGGTAGATACAAATTGTATTTGAAAGTATGGGACCGTTGTAAAAAATGTGATACAGCTTTGTATCGTCCAATCGAAATCGTTCAGTTTCCAGGTGCTGGATTAGGATGGGTTGTGAATTCACTTAATTGTAAAAAATATAAGTTTGAAATGAACTATGTTAAAGGTATGTCAGTAAAAGACACTTGTATGGATTATTACATGGTATTTTATAAAGGACCTTGGATGGATACAATGTCTCAAAAAGAATGGGATAACCTAACTGATTACCAAATCGGTATGGAGTATGAGTTCCCTGACGCAGACTTTTTAGGATATACTCAAACTCGACTTGCTGATTTTACATTTAAGGATAGTGGACGTGTATTGATGTACGCACAATGGTGGAACAAGTGTTTGAGACAAGATACCTTTATGTTTAGAAGATTGGATGTATGTAAGAGAACAAATAGTTCAGAAGTAAAAGAAGTGGTTAAGTTGGAGCCTATGATTGTTCCTAACCCTGCGGATGGAGGATTTATTATATCAATGAGTGGAGTTACTCAATATGAGGTTGTGGATATGAACGGTCGAATCGTATTGAAGGGTGAGTATCGTGAAGGTGATGTCATCTCAACTGAGAATTTAAAGGAGGGTTTGTATTACGTAAAAACAAACCGTAGTCTCCAACCAATAGTTATCAAACATTAAAAAATAAAACATATTATTTAAAACCCGAGATTTGATAGTCTCGGGTTTTTTATTTAAATTTGTCTCATGAATTTATTTAAAAACCCCATTTTGAGTTATGGTTTTCGGGTGATTGCCATTTTTCTACTTCTATTTGTATCCATAGAAATCGACAGATTTACTTTTGGAATGATGAACGCCACAAATTCAATATCTTTTGGATTAGGAGTTTCACTGTTCTGTGGGACAAATATTCTTTTCGCATATCTAATTTTTGATATCCTCAAATCAATTTACAAAAAAAACTAAAATTAAAATAAAATGAACATTGTAACTAAAATTTCACTTATTGGAGGTCTTATTATCTTCTTTTTCACTGCACTTGCAGGTTGTGAACGTATTGATGCTGGTCACGTCGGTGTCAAGGTAAATCTCTACGGAAATGGTAAAGGTGTGGATGATGTAACTGAAGTAACAGGATGGGTTTTCTACAACCCAATCTCAACAAAGATTGTTGAGTTCCCAACTTTCGTACAACATAAAGAATACAAACAGGTTATCGAAGAAGGTACGGTAGTTGTCGATGAATCGTTTGTGGTAAACTCAAAAGACGGTTCTGAATTCCACGTGTCTCCACTATTGAACTATTCAGTTAAACGTGAAAAGGTACCTTACATCTTCTCAAAGTATCGTGTCTCTTTGGATTTGATTGAGGAGGGATTCCTTAAGACTGCAGTGTATGATGCCTTCCGTGTGGTTGCTAACTCATACCCTGCAGACGCACTTATCTCTAATCGACAAGAATTTGAGGCTAAGGTTCGACAAGTTTTGGTAAAACAGTTGGAACCCGAAGGTTTTATTTTGGCACAATTCACTTCAAACTTGATTTACCCCGAAACATTTAAAAAGGCAATCGAAGCTAAGAACAACGCAGTTCAATCGGCACTTACGGCAGAGAACAAGGTTAAACAGGCCGAAGCTGAAGCAAAAATTAAAATTGCAACCGCTGAAGGTAACGCACAGGCTTTGTTGACAAACGCAAGGGCTGAGGCTGAATCGAACAAACTCCGTCAACAAACACTTACTACGATGATTCTTCAACAAAAATGGATTGAGAAGTGGAACGGTAAACTTCCTGAAACTCAATTGAGTAGTGGTTCAAATTTAATGTTTGGACTTGGTAAGTAACTTGTAGTTTATTTTTTGAAACCCGAGATGGAAGTCTCGGGTTTTTTTATTATCTTTGTCGTATGAAAATCGTATTAGAAAAAGGTCAACGTTTATTCTTCACATCTGACACGCACTACAACCACTCAAACATTTGTAGAGCAACCACTAAGTGGTCAGATGCTGATAACCTTACCCGTGATTTCAAATCATTAGACCATATGAACGATACTCTGGTTAATAACATCAACGAGATTGTTGGTGAGAATGATATTCTCATTCACCTTGGTGACTGGTCTTTTGGTGGGTTTGAATCGATTGAGGATTTCCGTAACCGTATTTTGTGTAAGAATGTTCACTTGGTATATGGTAACCACGACCACCACATTCGTAGAAATAAGGGTGATATCCAAAGAATATTCTCATCATGTCAAGATTATCTTCACTTGGATATTCGTAAACCTGAAGGTAAGGAAGTTATGAAATACTCTATGGTGTGTATGCACTACCCAATTGCTTCTTGGGATGGTATGAACGATGGTGTTGTCCACCTTCACGGTCACGTCCACTTACCTCCACACCTTAGAGTTAGTGAAGGTAAAGCGATGGATGTCGGTGTTGATGGAAACGAGTTATACCCAATTTCTTTAGAGGAAGTTAGGAACATAATGAAGGACCGTCCTCACAGGAAACTAACACTACCTAAAGACCATCACGAAAAAAGGATGGACTAACAAAAAACCCCTCATTTACGAGGGGTTTTCTTATTTCGCTAATGCGTATAATTTGAGTAATTTCCTGAGTACTTTATCAGAAGTTTTATTTATTTCTGATATTTCTTTTTTGAAATAATCCTCAGGGGTGTCCACATATTTTTTGAATTGATTTTGATACTTTTCTGCCGATGCAAACTTATCACCTGAGAATCCAAATATTTTTTCAAAGATATCGTCAGCCAATCCATCTGTAAACAACTCAATCTTGTTATTTGTCATGTTCACAAAGTATAAATTCAAAAGTTTTTCAACTTTTTCCGTATCACTAATACCATCATACTCAACGTCTGCAACATCAAATAATTTTTCAATTTCAGGTATTTTAGTTATTAACTTTTCCTTCAAAGATTCAAGTGTTAGATTTTTACCGTATGTCAAATATTGATATGTCTTTTGGTTCTTTATGAACTCAATAAAGTTTTGTTTTGTAATTTCATTACTTTCTATTGCCGATGCTAACTCAGTGGGTCTAACAAGATTTTCGATTACGTGGGTATAGTATAATACAAACGAGAATTTTCGTAATGGTGGAAACATGTCCATTAATTTTTTGGCAGTATCGTAATCAATCCTTTCGCTTAGTGGGGTAGAAGGTTTTTTATAACCATCGTAAACGTGTTTTAATTCATGACTAAATGATGATAACAATTCCGACCTGTTTTTTTGTAAGTAATTAATTACATCTTGCTCTTTCCACCCTTCAGGTGTTACAAAATGTATTTCAAATTCTACAACACCATCATAATCTTTAGAGACTAACCTTGGTTTATTTGTATTATCAACTTTTGCTTGAAATGAAACGCCCATTCTTGCAAAATCAAATTCATTAAATCTACTGTCCTCATGGATTTGAACGTCAAAAACAATTTCATCTATAACCATGTCTGCAATCTTAGCCTCTTGGGTTGGTACTATAACAAAGTTGTACTCACTTTGATTTTCATCGAGTGCAGATAAAAAGTAATTTTTGAAATCATCAAAAACTGTTTTTGAAACATCTAATAATCCTTTTGGGACTCCGAGTTCTTCTCTTAATATTTGACGGATTATTTCTTTCATGTTATTTGTTTGTAATGAAAAGTTTTGTATCTTTGACATATAAATAGTCTAATGATGCGTAATCTTTATTTACTTCGTGGTCTACCAGGTTCAGGTAAATCTACCTTGGCTCGGTTTGTTGGTGATGCCTTTGTAGAGGCAGATATGTTCTTCTTAAAGAATGGAAAATATGAATTTGATGGTTCAAAAATTCGTGATGCACACGCTTGGTGTCAGTCAACCGTTAGAGAGTGGATGCAAATGAATGCTGATACTTACGGACTTGAATACTCAGAAATTGCAGTGTCAAACACTTTTACACAAGAGTGGGAGATGGAAGCCTATTATGACTTGGCAAAAGAATTCAATTATAAAGTCTTTTCTATAATTGTAGAAAACCGTCATGACGGTGTTAATTCTCATGGTGTACCTGAGGATAAATTGGAAGCGATGAAATCTCGTTTCGAAGTGAAACTTTAAAAACAAAATAATGATTGAATATGCAAAATTTTATTAATAAAAAAGTATTAATAACCACACAAGGTTGGTTCTATGGTAAAGATGGACGTTCATATAAGGGGGTTTATGGAACATTAAAAGCCATTCACGAAGCTGGTAAAACACTTGGGTTTATACCTAACCGAGCACACGCTAATTGGTTTATAGAAATAGGTGAAATGGTAATTATGGGATGTCAAATAATGTATATTGTTGAATGCGAAACCATACACACTGGTAATGTTACCGATTGGACAACCGAAGGTCAAAGTGAAACCGGCATAAAGGAATATGAACGACCAACAGCTATTTATGTGGTATCTTAGGGTTACCAATAACTTTTAACACCAAAGAGAAATGAAAAAGACATTTAATGCTGTATTAAGTTACCTATCAATGTTTATGATAGGAGCATATGCCGCTTCTCAATTCAAATTTAACACACCTATTGAAGATTACAGATGGGTAATAACATCGTTCTTCTTTGGATTCTTTGCAGTATTGACCTTTAACACCAAAGAGAAATGAAAAACAGATTTGAAATAAAACTATGAAAAAAATATATTGGTTTTTTTGGTGGTTATGGAATTATCCTGAAATAGTTTGGATGAAAATTAAATCAAAATTTGAAAAAAAGTTATGATAGAATATGCAGATGTGATTGTGGACCTCCAAGCTGGAGACACAGGAAAGGGAAAAGTTGCACACTCCCTATGTAAAAATGGTGAATATACCCACGTGGTTAGGTATAACGGTGGTGGTAATGCCGGTCACACCATTTTCCATAATGGAAATAAATATGTAACCCATTTCATTCCCTGTGGTGTTCTATATGGGATTAAATCTATAATCGGTCCTGGTTGTGTTGTAGACCCTTTAAAATTGGAGAATGAAGTCAAGGAATTGGAAGAAGCAGGATTCAATGTCCGTGAAAACTTGTTTATTGATAAACGAGTTCACATCATCCTACCATCTTACATTGAGGAGGATTCAAAGGATATTATGATTGGTACAACCAAAACCGGTAACGGACCAACATATCGTAACAAATACAATCGTAGTGGTATTCGAGCATGTGACTACTTACCGTCTGAAATGTTGATTGACGTATATGAAGAATTTCACGGAAATAAAAAAGTAAGAATTCTTTTTGAAGGGGCACAAGGATTTGAGTTGGATATCGATTGGGGTGATTACCCATACGTTACCAGTTCTCACTGTACCGTTGGTTCGGCAATCTTAAATGGTGTTCCTCCTCAAAAAATTCGTAATGTATATGGTGTTGCCAAAGCATACCGTACATATGTTGGCCAAAAAACTTTTGAGGGTGATTCAGACCATTTTGAAAATATTCGTGTTGAGGGACAAGAGTTTGGGGCAACAACAGGTCGTCCACGTCAAATCAATTGGATTGATATGAATGATTTAATCAAGGCAATGAACATTAATGGTGTAACCAACTTGATTATAAATAAGATTGACGTATTGGGTAAAGTGGGTGTTTTCAAATCAATCGTAAATGGTGTTGAGTATACCTATGAAACCATGGAAGAAATGGAAGAGGCTATTTCAGATGAAATCAGAATGGCTGGCATATCACCTAAAGAAATTGTCTTTAGTAAAACACCGCTTTCAATTTGACAAACTAAAATAAATTTATTAAACTATATCATATGGAAATAACAACAATATTAAACTTGGTTGGATGGTCTATCATCGTAATTGGTCTTTCAATTGCTTGGTGGATGTCTAAAAAAGAACAGAAAGATATTGATGCGGCATCTGAGTTTCTGCATCAATCAATAAAAATTGGAGACCATATTTTGATTGCGGAGGCACAGTCAAAATCTAAAGATTTGTTGAATAAACGAATCGGTATTGGTGGCTCACATTCAGTTCGTATGGCAGCGTGGTTAATCTCTATCGGAGTATTCCTTTCAAATATTATAATCTTTGTAAATAAATTTTAATCATGAATATTAAACAAGCACTAAAACAAAAAAACAAGTTAGTTGGTAATAACACGGAGTTGTTCCAACGACTTGAGACAAATAACTCTGTAGAACATGGAGCAATTCGTCACTATGATGTTGAGGAAACTTTGACTCAACTTTTAAATAACGTCGATGACTTGGTCGAGTTGAAGACCAAAATTCATAAAGCAAACATGGAGGTATACCATAAGATTTTTGAATTGTCAGAACTAAAAAATTTGGTTAAGTTGATTCGTATTCTTGACTGTGCTGAGGGTAGTGTTAGAAATCGTAGACGTTTTAGCGATGATGAAACACCGATTCAAAAGACAACAATCATCGATGTGGTTCGTCGTGACAACTTGGTCAAAATGTTAGAAACAAAGATTGAAACTCTTCAAGATGAGTTAGATTCTCACAACGCAACCAAGACAATCTAAAGATAGTTGAGTTCTCTTAAGTTAAGTGTGTTATTCGGATATATCCGTTCTACAAAAACTGATGTTTAGATAAAGATTTTGAATTCAACAGTCAAAGGTCAAGGTGTTCAACAGTTAAACCTTAATCTTTAAAACTCTTTTAGACTTACTTTACTTAATGAGACTCACTACCCCCATCGAAAGGTGGGGGTTTTTTGTTATCACAATATTAAGATTATGTTATGGTTTGTCTATTCAGTGGATTATAAGTTAAAGTTTAGTAGTTATTGGTGGAAAATGAAAAGAAAATATGATTTTAGCGGCAATCCTATCGTTGGGACTTCAACAGTATAACCCAACGGACACTTCCGAGATTAAAAAGGAAACTCTCGGTGAAGTAACAATCACAACACAAGTAAAAAGAGAAACAGTATCAGGAACAATAGTAGCCATGAAACTAAGTCCCGTAATTATGGACGGTGTTTCACAGGAGTCTATCAAGAAAAGTCCCGACAGGAACCTAGGGGAAACTCTGAAGAGGGTCGGTGGGACAACAATTCAAAACGATAGATTTGTAACCGTAAGAGGGTTATCCGACAGGTATAATACGGTAACTCTTAACGGAGCCTTACTACCATCAACAGAACCAGATAAGAGAGCATTTGCATTTGACATCATCCCAACAACGGTGGTGGAAAATATGATGGTTAGTAAAACTTTCAATCCAAACTTACCTGGTGACTTTGCTGGTGGAGCACTTCAAATTACAACCAAAACTGACTTTACTGAAAAGTATCAAACACTAAACATCGGTGGAAGTTATGGTAGTCTATCAACTTTTAATCAGGGTTGTTATGTTAAGTTTGGTAGTTTACCAAACATATTTCCAACAACAAGAGAGTTTAGAATTTCTAATTTAACTGACAGAAAACATTACACAACTCTAATCCCTGTCACGTATGAACCGGTATGTTCACCAAACCTACCTAATTTAAATTTATCATATGGGTTATCAAATAAATGGAGATTTGGTAATAAAGGTCTTGGTGTTGTAAGTTCTGTTATTTACAGAAATTCAAATTCAATTCAATACAATGAAAGGAAAGACTATCAGTCTGAAAATGAATTAGCTTACCAATACAATGACAAGGTTTATACAAATAGCTCAAACCTATCTGTTTTATTAAATCCTACTTATATTTTTCCAGGTGGTAAATTAACATTTAAAAATCTTTTGAACTACCAAAGTGAGAATGTGTTTATGGATAGAACGGGTGAAAACTATGACAACCTTCAAAAACTACATTACACAAACACAATCGGTTCAAGAAAGTTTATCTACACAAGTCAATTTGAAAGAGAAAGAAAAACGGATAAGGGGACATCAAATTGGGGTGTGAATTATTACCTACTCAACAGGTCTCAACCCGATTATAGAATTAACCCATTAGCGAAATCTTTAGGCTCATCCGATTCCATGTCAACAGTGTGGAGGGACACATATAGATTTTGGTCCAAGATGAATGAAAACGGTTTGGGTGGTCATTACAACGTAAATAAATCTAAATACTCATATGGTTTTATGGACCAAGTAAAATACAGAAACTTTTCATCAAGAGTTTTTAGATATACTGATGAGACACTGTTAAATGAGATTACCAACAACACGGACAAATATTACGGGGTTTCAAACTTGTTAAGTTCTTACATTCTTTACAAGGGTGGAAATGAAAAATTTAAGTTTACTACGGGAGTTAGAAATGAAAACCAAAACTTTATGGTTAAGACTTCAGACTTTAGTGGTCAGGATATTTTCGTAACAAAAAGCTATTATGATTTGTTACCAACTATCAACACAAATTATTCTTTAACACAAAAGAATTCAATAAGATTTGGTTTGTCAAGAACCATAGCAAGACCTGAATTTAGAGAGGTTAGCAATTTTGCTTTCTACGATTTTGTAAGAAACGCTCAGATTATCGGAAACCCTAATTTAGAAAAAACTAACATATCAAACATCGACTTCAGATTCGAAAGATATATGTCAGTTAGAGAAAATTTATTTGTATCAGGTTTCTTCAAACATTTTCAAAACCCAATCGAACAGATTGTAGCAAACGGTTCGGTTCCAAGTAATTTAATCTTAACTTATTCAAACCCAAAACAAGCAATCAACTATGGTGTTGAACTTGAGTACAGAAAGAGTTTGAGTAAGTCATTATCCCTATACACCAACATGAGTTTAATAAAGTCACAAGTGGAGGTTAACGGTGTGGTAAGACCTCTTCAAGGTCAATCACCTTACATCATCAACACAGGACTTTATTATCAACATAAAAATCTCTCCGTTAGTTTCTTGTACAATAGAATTGGTGAAAGAATTACGGCAGTAGGATTCAATGGATACTCCGACATCTATGAAAATAGTAGAGACCTATTAGATGCGACTATCCAATATAGAACAAACAAGTTAGAGTTCAAATTGAGTTTCACTGACATACTTTCACAACCAACAGTTTTATATCAAAAAACAAACGGTGATTTAATAAACACAATAAACGAAAAAACAATTTCAATTTCATTAAACTACAAACTATGAAAAAACTATTATTCATGGCAATTGCATCGATGATGTTATTCTCATCATGTGAAAAAGACCCAATCGACCCACCAGTATATACTGTATTGTCGGGAACATTAACAGAAAACATGACGTTAACCGCAGACAAGGAATGGACCCTAAAAGGGTACGTATATGTCCCTGAAGGTATAACATTAACAATCCAACCAGGAACTGTAATCAAATCAGATATCGCAGAAAAAGGTGCGTTGACGATTGAAAGAGGTGGTAAGATTATGGCTGAAGGAACCGCCGACAAACCAATCGTATTCACTTCAGGAAATGACTTCCCAATCGCAGGCGACTGGGGTGGTATCGTTATCTTAGGTAGAGCTACAACTAACAAAGGTGAAGCAACAATCGAAGGTGGTATCGGTAGAATGTATGGAGGAACAAATGATGATGATAACTCAGGAGTTCTAAAATATGTTAGAATCGAATACGCAGGTATCGCAGCGTTTGCAAACTCAGAAGTAAACGCACTCACTCTTGGAGCGGTAGGTCGTGGAACCACAATCGAATTTGTCGAATGTTACTACTCCAATGATGATGCATTTGAATTCTTCGGAGGAACAGTTAATCCAAAGTACTTAGTTGCGGTTTCAACAGCTGATGATGATTACGACTTTGACTTCGGTTACACAGGAACAGTACAATACGCAATCTCAAAGAGAGACCCATTGTTTGTTGACGGTGGTGACGCAGGAAACGGAATCGAATGTGACAATGACGCAACTGGTTCAACCGCAACTCCAACAACTCACCCAAAACTTTTAAACTTTACCTTAATTGGTCCTGCTAGTTCACAGTCTTTATCTAACCATAACTTAGCTATGAGATGGAGAAGAGGAGCTAACTTCACAGTTAGAAACTCAGTATTCTATGGATACATGAAAGGTTGTTTTTCTGTGGAAAGTGACATCACGGCATCATACTACAGAGACAATCAAGGCAACTTTACAAACAACTTCCTTCACAGTGTAGACACTAACTTTGTTGTTGTAAGTAAGGCAACAAACAGTTTGACAACCGCAGACATGATTGTAAAAGTACAACACGACGGTAATACAATTTACAAAGGTTCTCAATCACCTGTGTTAAATTCTTTTGAAACAATTTCAGGAAACATCGGAGCAATTCCACAAGGTACAACCAACTGGCTTATCGGGTGGACTCGTTTCTAAAACATAATAAATTTTCTTTTCTAAACCCTCACCAAAAGTGGGGGTTTTTTATTATATTTGTATCATGAGTGCAAAAGACATATTCACATCAGTGGAATTTCAAGACTTAATAAAGTCTAAATTACCCAAACTATTTGAGATTGCCGAAGTTGAATCAACTCGTGGTGGTAAGATTGGTATGGAGGTTGGGATTCTTAGGGAACGAGTTCTTACATCATTTTTTATTTCAAAGGTCGGTGAAGATAATGTTGACAGTGATTCATCTGCAACAGAAAACTCAAAAGATGTTCAGGTTAATGGTGATGACATTTCAATTAAAACGTTTACAGGTTCAGGATATTCAGGTGTAAAGATTTTTTGGACATCTGATACAGAATCCGCCAAACGAGTTATGGATACTTACACACCCAAGTTTGACTTAATAGTTGCAAATATAAATTGGGGTTCAAATAAAGGTGGTCTGTACTATGTTGACAAGCAAACTCAACGTCAAGTTATGGATTCTGTTGGTAGGAATAAGTTTTTGAAAATTAGTTCTGGTTCAAACAATCGTGGAATCACCTACGGAACTGATGTTTTAAAAAAACTACTAAATCATGAAAATACTTTAAAAATTGAAATTGATTGGGTAAAAACTAACGAAAAATTTAATATCTTTGAGCGTTGGGTTAAACTTATAAACGAATGAATATTTTCTTTTTAGATATGGACGTGAAAAAATGTGCGAAGTATCACGTAGATAAGCACGTGGTAAAAATGATTTTGGAAACCGCACAACTTTTATGTGGTGTTCATCATATGACCGACCAAGTAACCGACCAAGTACCGTACAAGTTATCCCACAAAAATCATCCATGTTCTATTTGGTCTCGTGAATCATTATCAAATTATTTGTATTTGTGTGAGTTAGGTTTGGAATTATGTAAAGAATACACTTACCGATATGGAAAACGTCATAAATCACAAGATGTAATTGAATGGTGTTTAGTTAATAAACCGAACATACCTGATATTGGTTTTACTGAACCAGCTAAGGCAATGCCTGACGAATATAAAGTAGATGATGTTGTAAAATCTTACCGAAACTATTACCGTGGTGGTAAAAGTGGTTTCGCAACTTGGAAAAATCGTGAAG
>Ga0208897_1000801_pt1 | contig 13747 bp, 8 predicted proteins | sample ColrivemetaGS697_FD_187594 | JGI IMG/M metagenome (GOLD analysis project Ga0208897, IMG submission 187594) | Estuarine microbial communities from the Columbia River estuary, USA - metaG S.697 (SPAdes) (version 2) | ecosystem: Environmental > Aquatic > Marine > Intertidal zone > Estuary | place...
TCCTTCTACTTTGGCTAGAGCGTGTCCTTCACCGCCAGCACTAAGCAATTCTACATTTGTAAAATGTACTTGCTTATCTTTTTTTCTTCTTCCCAATTTATTTTAAGGTGTTTTTACAACAGATTTTTGATATTGCTCTAATTCATCGAGCGTAGTATTAAATGCAGAAACATCATGATATCCAGGCACTTGAAACATTTTTTTATTTTGAGGCACAAAGAAAAAGAACGTCGGGTAACCCGACGGACTATTGTTAGAAAGTGCCATAAGTAACTGCTTGCCCGTCACGGAATCTGCTAAACCAATATCGTATTTAAATGGTAATTCCGGATTAAACTTAATCGCGATATATTTCTCATTAATGCGTTGTATAATAGTATCGTTACCAAAGGTTTTTTTATCCATCACCTTGCACCATCCACACCATTCGGTATAACAATCTATGACTGCTATTTTACCCTCAGCTTGCGCTTGCTTAAATCCTGTATTAAAATCAACCCAATTAATTTTATCATTTTTATGTTCTCGCGCACAGGTAGCGCCAAGAATCAATGGAACGATAATCAAAAATTTGAATGATCTCAACATTTAAGTGCACGAAAATAATGTAAACTACCCTGTTTCATTTACACAATGCTGAAATTTACACCCGCTTGAAGTAAAATAGCCTCAAATCACTAGACGAAAGCGGTATTAAGCAGTAATCTAAGAAGGAAGCCTGCCAAAATCGCCTTAATTATGACCTAATTGGAGAATGCAGACATGACTAAATTTTGACCAACTTCACCTCTATAGAAACACTTGGGCAAAGCAACAATTGCCTTATCTTCGCGTTAATTACGACATCCGCACTTGACACCAAACGCATTAATAGAACGACTGGAAACCTTCATTAAGAAGTACTACCAAAACCAACTTCTAAAGGGTGCTATTTTAAGTATTTCACTAATGGCTATTCTCTTTTTTGCTATTAGTTTTTTTGAATATTGGGGTAGATTCAGCATATCAACTCGTACTTCGCTTTTCTTTATTTTCCTCGCACTGTGCATAGCCGTTTTAACTTGGTACATTATTCGGCCTACATTGGGTTTAGTTAATGTAAGAAGGCAATTTGGCATACGCGAAGCATCTATCCTTATAGGTAATTACTTCCCAGAGGTAAAAGACAAATTACTAAACACCTTACAACTACAAGAAAGTGCTAAAAACGCTGACAATTCATTATTAATAGCCAGTATTGAACAGCGTACTGCCGAACTTAAACCTATTCCCTTTAGCAATGCCATACCCTTCCAAGAAAATATCAAGTATGTAAAATTTGCATTTCTACCTGCCATCGCGTTGGTATTTATACTTTTGGTGAGCCCCGGATTTAAAAAGAGTAGTGAGCGATTTGTGCATTTCGGAAAGCACTTTGAAATCGAAGCTCCATTTACTTTTACGAGCAACATACAAAATTTAAATGCTATCCAAAATCAGACCATATACATTCCCTTAAGTATTGAGGGTGATAAAATACCGCAAGACGCCTACATTCATATCGGCAACCAACGTTATAAAATGCAAGGCATTACCAATGGTAAGTTCAGCTACACCTTTAGCAACATCCAAAAATCTGAGCGTATCTTTTTTGAAGCAGGCGGTTTTAATAGTAAGGAATACCAAGTAGCAGTTTTACTTAAACCTAGCATAGTTGGATATAGTGCCACTATTACCTATCCAGCATACCTGGGCCTTCCCAGTGAAACAGTCCGTAATATTGGAGAACTCAACGTGCCACAAGGCACTGTTATACAGTGGAACTTTAATACCAAAAATGTTAAAGGACTACTAATAGCTCCTGAAGGATCTACTTTAAAACTGGCTTCCAATAAAATCTCTTTTGCGCGTAAATTTATGAAGTCAACAGTGCTAAAAGTGAATACACTTAATGAAGATGTAGCGCAAGGCGACTCTATTTTATATCAAATAAATGTAATACCTGACGAGTATCCTCAGATAGCCGTTGAGAAAAGGGAAGACAGCTTAAGCCAAAAGATTTATTACTTTTTGGGGGACATAAGCGATGATCACGGTTTTAGTAAGCTTACCTTTCATTACCAATTCACTAAATCATCAAAAGCAGAAAACAAAGAAAAATCAGGCGTGATGCCTGTGGGACTGACTAAAAATATTACACGTCAAAACTTTTACCACTATTGGAATCTAAATCTTGTTGATGTACAGGCAGATGATGAAATAGAATACTTTTTTACGGTGTGGGATAATGATGGAGTAAATGGCGCTAAAGCTACCAAATCAGAAGTTCGCACCTACAAAGCGCCTTCGCTTAAGGAGTTAAAAGAAAAAACAGAAGAAGCCAACAAAGAGATAAAAAGCGCAATGGCAGGCGCTCAAGCAGATGCCAAGCAGATGGAGAAGGAGATAAACAGTATTGAAAAAATGCTGACTGAAAAGAAAAACCTAGATTGGAACGACAAGAAAAAAATTCAGGATTTACTAGACAAACAAAAAGAACTTGAACAGAAAATAAAAAACTCATTTAACAAAAATTTAGAAAAGAATCTCAAAGAAGAAGAGTTTAATCCCATTCAAGAAGACTTGCTGCAGAAACAAAAAGAACTTGAAAAACTAATGGATCAAGTGCTAGATGAAGACACCCGTAAACTCATGGAAAAGATCGAAAAACTGCTTCAAGAAAACCGTAAGGATGAGCTTAAGGAAGCCCTTGACCAATTTAAATTTAACGAGAAGGAAATGAGCAAAGAAATGGATCGAATGCTCGAACTGTTTAAAGAATTAGAATTAGAAAAAAAGCTAAACGAAACCATCAATAAGTTAAACGAGCTCGCTCAAAAAGAGAAAGAGCTGAGTGATAAATCAGAAAAAGAAAAAGGCAAAAATGATGACTTAGCCAAAGAGCAAGAGAAGATAAAAAAAGAGTTTGAAGAAGTCAAAAAAGACTTACAAGACATCCAGAAAAAAAATGAAAATCTTGAAAGTCCAATGGACTTGCCCCCTAAAGATGAAAAGGCACAAAAGGCGAGTGATAAACTAAATGAGGCTCAGCAAAAACAAGGCAAAGGCAAAAACAAAGAAGCCGCTGAAGACATGGACGATGCGGCAGAAGAAATGAAGGAAATGGCTGAAGAGATGCAAGAAGAAATGGAAGAAGCCATGGAAGAACAGCAAGAAGAAGACTACAATAATCTTCGGCAGATTCTTGAAAACCTGGTTCAACTTTCTTTTAATCAAGAAAAAGTAATGTCGGGTTTTAAGGAAAATCAAAATTACAGTCCGAAATACATTGAACTACGACAGAGCCAGCGAAAAATAAAAGACGAAACCAAAATGGTGGAAGACTCTTTGCTAGCACTCAGTAAACGAAATATACAAATACAATCCTTTGTAAACGAAGAGATAGCCAAGGTAAATCAAAATCTAGATAAGTCACTGACTTATCTGGGAGAGCGCACTACAGACTACGCCCTAGTACACCAGCAATATGCCATGACGGGTTATAATAACCTTGCACTTATGCTGAGTGAGTCACTTAAACAAATGCAGGAGCAAATGAAGGCTCAAAAACAAAACAAAGGGAAACCTAAATCGGAATGCAAAAAGCCGGGAGGGAACCCAAAAGACGCCAAAAACAAAAAACCCAATGCCAACGCCATAAAAAAAATGCAAGATGATCTAGCCAAACAAATGAAACAGCTAGAAGAAGGTCAAAAACAAGGCAAAGGAAAACCAGGAAGCAAAGAATTTGCTGAGATGGCTGCGCAACAAGCTGCTATACGCCAAAAACTACAAGACCTTAAACGCCAACTTGACAAGGAAGGCAAAGGGGGTAGTCTTGGAAATCTTAAGAAGACAGAAGACTTGATGGATGGAATAGAAAAGGATCTCTATTACAAGAAATTAAATGCTGAAACTTTCAAAAAATTGGATTTACTCCAGATAAAGTTGAGTGAGCACGAGAAAGCAGAACAAGAGCAAGAACAAGACAATAAGCGCACGAGTAAACAAGGACAAGACTCCCCTCGCCCTATTCCGCCGAGCATACAGAAATATCTGAACGAAAAGAAAAAAGAAACCGAACTTTTAAAAAGCGTATCGCCCGAGTTACAACCATACTACCAAGGCAAGGTCAAGCAATATTTTGGCAATTAATACAATTACTGCCATTGGACGGTAATAAAAGGAGATTAGGATAATGCTTAATCCTTTTTTTTAATCGTAATTTGCTCATTCGAACCATATAGTAAATTTAACTATAAGTCAGATTAACAGTATTATACCATGCCAAAAAACATTGCCCTAATTTTCTTCTTTACACTTACAATATCCTCCTCCTTTGCTCAAACCCTTCAAGATAACTTTGAGGGAACCGGGAATGTTAACACCTGGCTTGGAGATGATTGCACCATAAACACTACTTTTACAAATCCATATCCTTCAGGGATTAATACCTCTTCTACTGTTTTAAAATACGACGATCAAGGTGGATTATATGCCAATGTTAGACTGGAAGCGAATCGAAATTTCAACATGAATTCTCATTCAAGTTTCTCTTTTAAACTCTATGTTCCTTCAAATGGAATAAGCGGAAATCAAACCAACCAAGTATCACTCAAATTACAAAACGGAGAGCTGGAAAGTCCTTGGGCTACTCAGTGTGAAATTATAAAAACCGTAAAGCTAAACCAATGGCAAGAGATTACATTTGATTTCAGCACAGATAGCTATATAAATCTGGACGGCAATTCGCCTTCCCCTACCCAACGTGTGGATTTTAACAGGGTGGTTATTCAGCTCAATGGAGAAAATAACAACGACAAAGTAGTTGCCTATCTTGATGACTTTTTTCACCAAGATACCATTATTACAGCTCCCATTTATAATAAATTAGTATGGTCAGATGAGTTTGATGTAGATGGGTCTATAGATGACACCAAATGGTTTCACCAAACCAAAATACCCGCAGGAGGCAGTTGGTACAACGGAGAAATCCAACATTATACCAATCAAGACTCTAATGCCTATGTGAGCGACGGAATGCTTCACCTTGTTGCGCGTAAAGAATCCTTTACAGACCAGGGTGTCACTAAAACTCACACATCAGCTCGATTAAATTCAAAGTTCGTTTTTACCTACGGGAGGGTAGAAGTACGAGCGAAGCTACTTTCTGGCGTGGGCACTTGGCCTGCTATCTGGATGCTTGGACAAAACATTTCAGAAACAGGTGCATACTGGGAACAAATGGGGTATGGCAAAGTAGGCTGGCCCGCTTGTGGCGAGATTGATATTATGGAACATTGGGGAAACAATCAAAACTACATTTCAAGTGCTACACACACTCCTTCTAGCTTTGGCAATACGGTGAATGTAGGTGGTCAAGTAATACCAACGGCCTCTACCGAATTTCATATTTATGCGCTAGAATGGACCAACGATAAACTCGTATTTAGCGTAGACAGTGTAGTGCATTTTGTATACAACCCAGATGTGAAAAACCCCAGTTCTTGGCCCTATACAGATCCTCAATATATTTTATTAAATATCGCGATACAATCCAGTATATCCCCCAATTTCACCAGAGGTTCTATGGATATAGATTATGTGCGCGTGTACGAAGAAGGCACCAATTCGATAGAACATAAACTGGCTAATCGTACTCCGTTTTTCTATCCAAATCCAGTACTCAACGAACTCACTATACAACTTAATAAGGCCACTGAACAACAGGTAGAGATAAACCTATACAGCTTAGATGGCAGATTAATAAGTACTGAAAAGGTATACGCCACCGAAAACAAACTTGCGATATATGGATTAAGTAAGCTAACTAGCGGAATGTACATGGCCAATTTTTCCGTTGATAATCAGATGTATAATTTTAAATTCATCAAGCAATAAGCATATTTAATAGACTAACTAACTATTGAGACAAGGGCGGAATATTTCCGTCCTTTGTTGTTAGATAACTTTCATAAAAAGCCTTGTGCATCTTAATCTCCATTACTTTTAGACAGTTAGACCTTCCAATTAATTCCCTATTTTCGTAGTTCTTATAAAATATCATGCGTTCTAAAAACACCCTCTTTACAATTAGTATCATCCTATTAGCAAGTTTATCTTCATTTGCACAAACAGAAGTTTCTTACAAAGAAATGATGGAGAACAACTCCTATAATTTCTATGAGGTGGTAGATGCTGCCAACGCATACTTTGATGCCAACGGAAGAACAAAAGGAAGCGGTTGGAAAAATTTTGAACGTTGGAAAGCGGAAAATGAAAGTAAGTTTTATCCCTCTGGAGATAGATCTAATGTAGATTTTTATGGGGTAACTAAAACCTATACCGAAATTGCAAACCAAGCACAGAATCTTAAAAACAAAGCATCATTTACAGACGGTTGGGTAGAATTAGGTCCTTGGAGTGCCAACAACATAACCTCTCATTACTCGCCAGGCATTGGACGTGTGCAAGATTTTTGGGTAAACCCCAACAATACAAACCAAATGTATATTGCAAGTAGTACTGGAGGATTTTGGAAATCGAATAACGGAGGAAATACCTGGCAAAACACTACCGATTTTCTACCCGCAGCAGGTGTTTTTACCTTTGATGTAAACCCAAATAACACCAATGAAATCCTAATTGCAGTATGCCAAGGTGGATTTTTGTACACCCACGGCATATATAGAAGCACTGACGCTGGAGCCACTTGGACCGTCTCTAACTTTGGACCTGCCAACTTAGGCTGGGGAGGACTTGGATCTAATGTTAGAATCACCAAATTACGGTATCATCCTACGGTTGCCAATCAGGTATTTGTCGGGACTTCACTTGGATTATTTGTTTCTACAGACAATCTTGACACTTGGCAATCTAAGTTTGGAGGTAACGTAACAGATGTAGCTTTTCATCCCAACAATACAGATGTCGTTTATGTATACAACAACGCCGGAACTGATCGAAATTTACTAAAAATATCAACCAATGGAGGAGTCAGTTTTGGCAATGCAGGAGGATTTCCTAATAACAGCAATTCTCGAATTTACATTTCTACTTCACCGGCAGAACCAAATCATGTATATGCAGCTTCCACCAAAAACGTTTACAAATCTACCGATCAAGGAAACTCATTTGTTGCTTTGAGTAATCCGGATGAGACTTGTCTTGCTTTTTCGGTTTCTGATTTGAATGTCAATAATATGATTTATGGGTATGTAGACCTGCAAGCATCTACCGATGGGGGAAACACTTTTACACGGACAACATCATGGAGTAATCAGAATAGTGCTTACATACACGCAGACATGCAAATTGCAAATTGTATCAATGGCGTATTTTATGTTGCTACCGATGGGTATTTTGCAAAAAGTACAGACAATGGCTTCACGTGGACTAAGCTCAATGACGGAACAGGAATACGCGATTTTTATGCCGTGGGCACGAGCCAAGGAGATTATAGCGTGCACATGGCAGGCTCACAAGATAACGGAACAAGTATTTTGAATAAAGATGGCTGGATCGAATGGAACGGAGGAGACGGAATGGAAGCACTTGCGCATCCACTTAATCAAAACTGGATGATAGGGAGTTGGCAATATGGCACCCGAAGTTACACACGCGATGGAGGCCAATCGAGAAACGGAACTGAGAACCCCGAAGGCGGTAGCAGCAATGCATACTGGGAAGCTCCTTTCTTGATTAATCCTTTAAATCAAATGCAAGTACTCCATTTTGCAGATTCTATATATCAAGGGGATAAATTTGGAACGGAATGGAGTTATAAAGCAAATCCGGGTATTAATATTTTGTACGACGCTTCTATTGCAGAAACAGATTCCAACGTTATTGCAGTTGCCCGCGGAAGTTCCATAAGGCTTACCACAAACGGAGGAACTACTTGGCAAAACATAAGTTCTGGCTTACCTGGATATTCCATTACCGACATCGCTTTCGATCCTAAAAATGCGAATACAATTGTCGTAACTTTTAATCGCTACCAGGATGATGGTAAGAAAATTTATATCTCATTTGACCAAGGAAGTAGCTGGCAAAATATTACGTACAACCTAAACAACATGCCACTGCTTACCGTCGCTTTGGACCACAGTGATTCATCCTACATTTATGTGGGTGGAGAAATAGGCATTTACTATAAAAGTATAAACGGAACAGAGTGGACTCTTTATAATAATAATTTACCTAACGCTTGCGTAAAAGACCTCGAAATACACTATGGAAGTAACCGACTAAGAGCAGCCACTTATGGCAGAGGTTTATGGGAATATACACTGGTAGGAAGAAATGATTATCCAGCTATTACACACACTTCTATTACCTCTATACCCGATGACGTTACTCCTAAAAAAGGAGTAGACCAATACGTACATGCAACAATAGCATATACCGGCACACTTACAGAGGTGAAAGCACTTTGGTCGTTGAATGACCAATCACTTACCAACGAAATCACCATGACCAACATAGGTGGTAATAACTGGAAGAGTGTAACTCCTATCGGCAGAAAAGAATTAGGAGACATGCTGTACTTTAAAGTAATTGCTACCTCTAGTCTTGGACAAAAATCAGAAACCTATACCTTTAATTACAAAGTACATGAGTTTATTTATTGTGATGCCATAGGATCAGAGGGAACAGGTTCAGATTACATCAAAGCGGTTAACTTAAACGGTGTTACCCAAACAAGTGGACAAGATTATTATGGCGACTTCACCAGTACTCGTTTTGAATTGAGCGATAATATCGCACACGAATTGGAAGTAGTGATGCAGTATAACTGGGATAGTGATTCTGTAACGGCTTGGATAGACTATAATGGAGATGCTTCATTCACTAATGACGAGCAACTTATATTTACCGAATTAGCTAATTTTAAAGCTACCGCAACTATACAAGCACCTCAAGATGTAAATTTAGATACTGATTTACGAATGAGAATACGTAGTCAGTATTACTCAAATTATATGGATCCTTGTGGTGACAAATATGGCGAAGTAGAAGATTATACCGTTAAATTTATTCATTCTACTATTGATATTAAGGACGTTTCAACGCTTGAGGCGTTTATTTCGCCTAACCCAAGTACAGATCGCTTCAACGTATCGTTAGCTAAAAAGAGTGCATTCCTGCAAGTAGAAGTAATTGACATTACTGGCAAAACAGTGTTACGTGAACGCAGAGAAAATGTGAGCGATTTAGAAATTAAACATTCGCTTGCCAGTGGAACGTACATTGCCATAATCCAAACAGATAATGGTCAATCTCAGTTAAAACTAGTTGTAAAATAAGGGTAAGAAACGGCTTGCTGCAATCTTACGCGAACCACTCTTTAACGAAATTTCGATCGGTTATTTTATCTTCTAGTCCTTGCGCAATAAGCTCATAAACTAGTTTAGTGTTCCGAGCGCCTTTGGTTTTAGCTTCGCTGTAGGGTAGATTGCTAAACGTCACCATTTCGTATTGAGATTGAAACACATCCGGATGCAAATCACAGATATCGTGTTCTACTTTTTTGTAATGTAAAAAGTCTTTATCTCCTACTAAATCACGCATTTCAATAAAGTTTTGAAGCGCTAAATCGGCAATTGCATCTGCATTGGGTTTTCTACGCACTTGATATGCTTGCATCGCTTTTTCCCAATCGCCAAATTCTTCTAAACACTCGTCCAATACCACACAATCTTCAAATGCACAATTCATCCCTTGACCATAAAAGGGGACAATAGCATGACATGCATCCCCTATCAACGTAGCTTTATTAATATTCCATGGGTAACATCTTACCGTTACTAAGCTACCCACCGGATTTGATTTGAAATCTTCTAATAAAGTTGGCATTAGCTTCATCGCATCGTTAAAATACGTCGACATAAACGACAGAATTTCTTCGTCCGTATTAATGTTATCAAAACCAGTTTCACCTTCATATGGCATAAATATGGTGCACGTAAATGTTTTGTCTGGATTAGGAAGCGCTATCATCATAAAACTACCGCGTGGCCAAATGTGCAATGAATTCGGATCCATAGCAAAATCACCATCTTCGGTTGCAGCTATACTCAACTCTTTGTAACCGCTATTGGTATACGACTGTGAATAGTCAAATCTATTGGTACGTTGCATTTTATCGCGAACGGGTGAAAATGCACCATCACCACCAATAACATAATCTGCTTTAACTTCTTGATGAACACCCGTTTCTGTATTCGTAAACCAACAGGTGCCTGTTTCTAAATCTACTTGAGTACACTTCATATTAAAATGCTGGTGTACATGCTCATATTCATCCGCAAGCTGAAGTAACTGAACGTAAGATTGCGCTCTACTTACTGAATTAATAGCTTGCCCTTCTGCGCCATACGGCTGATAGGCTAAGTCTCCTTCTTTACTGTGCATCATACGACCCGCCATAGGTATTGCCTTTGCCAGTACCGCAGTGTCCAAGCCTACTTTATGCAGTGCATTTAGACCGCGTGCGGAGAGTGCTAAATTTATAGACCTACCTGCAGGTATTTTTACGTTACGCATATCGGGTCTGCGCTCATATATATTTACTTCATAGCCTCTTTTAGCTAAGTAAACTGCCACTAGCGATCCTGCTAATCCTCCTCCTACAAGTGTAATGCTCTTCATGATTTGTGCGTTCAAAGTTACGTATACAAGTTTTTTAAGTGATATTTGTTTTAATATAAATAATTATTTTGACGCATTCAGCCATTTTAATTTTGTTTAATCCCGCTGCACGTGGAGGAAAGTCACATCTAAAATTAAAAGCATACACCCATTATTTGACGTCACAAAAGCTAGCTTTTACGATTTACGAAACCAATGGAACCAGCGATGCTGAAGACTTGGCATTACGATTTCACGAAAACAACTATACTGCTGTAAGTATTATTGGCGGTGATGGCACGCTTAATCTTGCACTCAACTGCTTACCTCATCTCGACATTACTATCCATCTTATACCTGCTGGTAGCGGTAATGATTTTGCTAAAATGTTAGCCTTAACCCAACAGGATGAACAGGTTTTTGAGAAAATCAGGTCTTATCAAAAAACCACCAGCATCGATTTATGGAGCTGCAACGGGCGTAAGTTTATCAATGTATTTGGGGTAGGATTTGACGGAGAACTGGCTAAATCCATGCACGGAAAAACCTCTTGGATTCCGACAACTATGAAATATTGGATTGCCATAGCGCTACATGTTTTTTGGTACAGAAGTAAGAACATCACACTCAATGGTAAACCGTACTCTTCCTTTATGCTATGCGCAGCCAATGGACGCGTTTTTGGCGGTGATTTTAACATTGCACCACATGCAGATGCGCAAGACGGCTTACTAGAATTACTTCATATAAAAAAGGTAAACGTACTGCAGCGGTTGCTTTATCTACCCAAAGTGAAAAAGGGAAAACACCTACACTTAAACGTAGTAAATCATACCCAGCAAAACACCATAACCATAGAAGCCAAACACACGATGGCAGCTCAGCTAGACGGTGAACCTATGCTAGCTTCACGATTTGATATTCGCTTTGAGCGCAAGGTTAACTTCGTAAGTTGAAAACTTAGATTATCACTTTATCTTTACTCCACCGTCTCCATACGATGGCACACACCACCAAAATACCCAATGCTATAAATTGAGAGTGTGAAAGCACACCTTCTATCACAAAACCGCGTGTATCGTCTCCTCTATACATCTCCACAATGCTCCGACCAACGGCATACATCATGAGGTATATCAAAAACAACTGACCATCAAATTTCTTTTTATGTTGCCATAGCAGGACGGTAATCAGAATAACCATATTTACCGCTATATCAAACAGTTGTGTGGGGTATAGAGGAACATTTTTGATAGCAGCCAATGAATCGGGATTAGAAAAAGTAACCCCTACCCAACTGGCACACACTTTACCATGACAGCATCCAGCCAAAAAGCAGCCCACTCTGCCAAACGAATGTACTACAGGGCCTACTATCGCCAAAATATCTAAAAATGGACGTACAGGAACTTTCTCTTTTTTAAGCCACCACACAATAGTAGGAACCGCAAAAATAAGCGAGCCGTAAAACACAAACCCTCCACCAATAGCTCCTTTTATCAAGCTAGGATTGGCCGTAAATTTACCCATATCCTCTAAAAAGAAAAACAGCTTACCGCCCACAAAAGCAGCTAAAATTACCCAAACAAATAGGCTAGAAAGTGTATCTGAATCAAGCCCAAACCGTTTTGACTTTTGCAAGGTGATGTAAAAAGAAACCAAAACACCCAACGCTATCATAAGCCCATAGCTGTGTAAGGTAAAATGATCTGGCAAAAAGCCTTGAAGAAAAGAGGGAATGGAAAAGGTAACTAATTCTGGAAACACGTTACAAGTATACGTTTAAATCTAAATTTCCGTCGAGTGGCATTTATTTTTCATCTCCAATATACGCGGCATTATAGGCTCTTCCTTTCCATACGCTCTGTATAGGCAAAGCATAAAATACGGCTGTAGCCGCAGTATTTAACAGCACATAAAATTCATACAGTATCAAGTAAGAAAAACGAAACGGCCTACGATGTACGGCTAGCGATAAGAAGATAATAAAGAAACACTGAATCAGGAATTTGCTAAACCACAGTGCCATTGCCAACTGCGCATTAACCCAAAAAACATAGCATAATGCAGGTATAAATAAACCATACAGCACCAACATAAACTTCCAATTAAGCGGTAACTCTCGAGCTCCTATTAGCCATCGCTTACGCTGGTGCAGCATTTCTTTGACGTTGGGAATATACCAAGCCAACCCCAATGTTTCCTCACGCATCGTAGTGCGCCATTGCCAGCCTCTGCCCGTTACTTCTTTAAAGAGTTTGTAATCTTCAGTTATACTAAAATCAATTTCTTCATAACCACCCGTTTGCCAATAAGCCTCTGCTCTAACAGCCATATTGTTGCCTACGCTGGTGCATCCTATTCCCGCATTCGCAAAAGCCTTAATATATCCCATAAAATGAAGCCAATCTATGCCTTGCAATGTAGCAAAAAGACCGGCACGTTCGCACTTGGTAGTGCCACTTACTAGGCCAACACCATCTGTAAATTCTTGAAGTAAACCAAGAATCCAATTCGCTGGAAGCTTCACATCTACATCGGTGATAAAATAGAATTCTCCATTAGCCTCATGTGCTAACTGACCTAAAACATTCGCTTTGCCTCTCCCCTTGCCTACTGTTTTATCAATTTGAAATAATTTAAAATGAGGTTTATCTTGGATAAATTCTGCTATGAGTGCAGACGTATTATCGGTACTCGCATCGTTGCCAATAAGTACTTCTAGGTATTCTTTTGGATAGTTGAGTTTTTCTATGGCTTCGAGGTTTCTAATGATTAGCTTTTCTTCATTTCTAGCAGCCAGCAAAATACTAACCTGAGGAAAATGCGTACGTTTTTGAAGAACCGCGGGTGTTTGTAACAAGATAGATACCAATGAAAATAGCTGAATGCCAAAAAATATTCCGAGTATAGCGTATGCCAATACAATCATAATAGCTTCATTAGATATCCTTCTGATTTTAAAAACTGCAAATACTCAGGAAGTAAAATTTTTAGATTTTTCTCTGCCTTTTCACTATCGTGAAAAACGATAATACTTCCCGGACGCGTTGCTTTTTGAATTCTTTTTTGAGCTCTATTTGTGTTTAGCCCAGGC
>Ga0208897_1000806_pt1 | contig 13638 bp, 20 predicted proteins | sample ColrivemetaGS697_FD_187594 | JGI IMG/M metagenome (GOLD analysis project Ga0208897, IMG submission 187594) | Estuarine microbial communities from the Columbia River estuary, USA - metaG S.697 (SPAdes) (version 2) | ecosystem: Environmental > Aquatic > Marine > Intertidal zone > Estuary | place...
CCTTTATATAGTAGTTCACTAGTTCTTTCAGGTCTAATGAATTGGTATACTGACTGCATTGAGTGGCATATCGGCCGTTTGGTTTAACGATTACGTTGCCGTCAGCGAGCCATTGCTTTAATCTGCTGCTAAGTCCCATGGTTGTAAATTTTTAAAGTTGATCAAGTACTCTTTCTTCAGCGTTGAAACGATGAACTGAGCCAACTTCTTGTTGGTCTTCTCATTTGTCAGGTCGTTGTCACCGATTGAGCGGACAACGTCGCGTGGATGCATCTGAAGGATGCGGTTGCAGAACTTTACGTCCTGACCTAAATAGAAACGTTTGTTCCGGTAGATTAATGTCCAATAGTGGGCAAACCCGTAGTGTTGTGTGATTACGATTTTCATGGCTTAATAATAAATACTTGGTTTGACATTGGGCATTGTACTGCAATTGTGGTGTCAGTTACATTGCCGATTACTTTGTAGTCGCCTGTTAGGACGAACTGCCGACCGCTCACTATGAGGGTCTCTTTGTTGGATAGCTTTATCATGGGACTGGTTTTAAAGTTCGTATTCGTTACCTTCTGCATCGTAGTAGCAGTCGTCGTCAATTTCTTCCCATTCGGTGTAGTAGTATGCATCATCCTTGTATGCTTCCTTTAGACTTTCATAGCCATACTCTTTAGCGATTAGTAATGCGCTTTCATAATCGCATGCATATTTCTCACCATCGCCAAAGCAAAAGCCCTCGTTAATGCCACGCCCAGTAACATCGCATCGTCTTGCAAATTTCTCCATGATTACCATTGGTTTAAGTTTCTAGTTCTACTCTTATTATTCTTCCAAGCATCTTCACACAGTGCTCTCGTCAACTCATCTTGAATGTCACGTATACCACCAATTCCATGGTATGAACCATATCTATCTCCATAGGTGCTAACTCTCACGATTTGGTCTTCCTTTAGGTACTCAAGCGCCTCTTTAGTTCGGTCGCCAAAGACTCTGTAAACGTCCATTGTTTTGAGTTGACCATATCCATCTGCATGCGCATTGGCTACGTAGTTTACTAATGATTGTTTGATGTGTTCTTTGATTGGTTCCATGATTTCTAGTTATTTAATTGTCCATACTTCATCGAACTCGTAGCCGAACTTGGCTTCCATGTAGCTGATGTAATTGTCTAAGTGTGCTTCGCTTTGCACCTCTTTTGTCACATAGGTGACCTTGAGCCACCTATTGACGAACTTAATCTTGAATTTCATATTGACATGCCCGTTGCTTGGTTTGTGACTACTTTGTACAAGGCGAATGCGATTGCAATGCCTACTGAACTTGCCATGCATATTTGGATGGCCTTTGCGATAATGATTAGTGCTTTCATATTTGTTTGTTTTAATTGGTTAAGACATGGGCATGAGCCCATGTTTCGACTATTGAAGTGCTCATCAGTTAACCTTCTGTGGATGCAATCTCCAAAAGTCGTCTGCACTTAAAATTGTCTCAGGGTAAACAACCACCCAACCATTGTTGGTGTATTGAGTCTTGTGTAGCTTATACCGGATGTCCTGACGTCCGTTGTTACCTTTGATTTGGTCAACTACCACCAAACTCCCGTTGATGATAGCTTTGAATGTTTGTAGTGTTGTCATGCGTATGTATATTTTATTTTCTTAAGTGCTTCTAAAAGCATTTCAAATGCCTTTACTTGATTTTCTAATTCTACCATATCTACAAAAGAATCTTCGTAGTAACCTTCAATGTCAAAATGCATTGAGTCATGGTATTCTTCAGTAAGCTCTAGCAACTCATCCTTAAGTTGACTATACTTTTCTAGGTATTCTATTTTACTATACATGATTATCTATATTTAAAAGGGATTAATAATTTGCGAGTCTTAACTAACACGCCTTCCTGAAAAAAGCCAATTATCTCATAACGGCCTTCGATTCTAATTACTCTTGTTTCCATGATATTAACTATTAATTTGTTCGAAAATTTCTTCAACTGATTGCAACACATAATTCGTTTCAACCATTCCTCCGCGAGACCGAATTCTTGTATAACCATCAAAAGGTTTAGCATCTATGATTGATTCAACACCAATCAATATTTCTTCATGATTTGTGTTTGTTAATTTGATTACTGCTTTCATGATTTCTATGTATTAAAGTTAGTGGTGCAGTGAGTATCGCTCTCATTAATTAGTCATTCTAACTGCACCTAATGCTTGCATGCCACGTGAAACTGCATGCCCTCTTTTAATCCGTGAAGCCTTTTACCTTTCGCGCTTCCGTTCCGACATGCGACCACCTGAGTAATGTATCGCATGCCCTAGGCTCGTCCTAGATTTGTGCTATCGTATTGGCCTCAGCACCGCTTATGGCCTCAAATAATATCGTATGTCAATGAACTTAGCTTAGAGCTAGTGTAGCAGACCTACCTTTGAACCACTTAAGCCTTGTGAACTCCCCGAAGGGCACTTAGCTAAGCTTTATCGTTTCGGTCACCTTTAGTATACTGATTCGTCATCGTAACGCCTGAAGGCTTGCTATATATTCGACACTAGCTTGGAACTTATTACCACCGCCTCGCCCTACTTATTACTTTCACCTTGTCACAATGCAGAGGACTAAGTATTGGTCAATGGTCACCGATGTATAGTGTCTTATTTCAATTGTTGTTAGCTCGTTTGCTTGATACAAATATACGGCAAGTTTTTAAATGTGCAATACTTTTCTACAATTATTTTCACTTTTCATGCTAATTTATAATCATTCTAAATAAGAAGACATGTATGTCTAACGGCTAATTGCTTTATAATCAGATAGTTACGTATTACATAAGACCAAAAGGCCTTGTGTTTATTTGCTTTGTAAAATGAACGTCGGGTGCAACCACCCTTCTTCAGGCGCGCAACCAACCTACGCAACGAACGAACGGCAGGCCTTCAGGCGCACCTATTAAACGGCTTGTTGATTGGTCTCAAAGTGAATTCTATTTAACATAATGCTAATTATATGACATGCCTATCGGACGCAACAACAAACGTCAGTAAGGCTTATAGCACGGCCTAGCTTGGTTTCCACGTCAAACGATAGGCCGACTGGAAAAGTCAAAAAATCCGGCCGAAAAGTTCGAAAAGTATACCCCCCCGGTCGAAATACAGATCGTTTTCCTTTCGCACCGGCTCGCGTGGATTGGGGGTATTACCCAAACATTCCTTATAAAAAATAACCCTTATATTTGTAAAAAAAATAATTATGAGTCAGATTAATGTAAATGTTATTGCTCCTTTAGGTTATACAGGACCTGCTTTAACAGGTGATAATACAAATGTCGGAATTATTAATGCGGCAGGTTATATTATTTTAAAAACAACAACAAATGACAATACTGCACTTGGTAGAGAAGCATTAGAAATTGCGACAGGAGGTTTAAATACAGCTATTGGTGGTTATGCATTGCAATTAAATACCACAGGTAGTGAAAACACAGCTGTAGGTATTGCAGCCGGTGGAGGTATTATTAATGGAACAAAAAGTGTTTTTATTGGAAGAACAGCCGGTGGTTATACTCAGGGAGGTAATGAAAACACAGTAGTTGGATACGAAGCAGGTTATGGTGAGAATCCATTTGGTCCTAATACCGGAATGGGTGACAATAATACTTGCGTTGGTTCTAAAGCAGGTCGTCAAATAACAGGAGGTTCCGGCAATACATTTATTGGTTGGCGAGCAGGAGATACAACTACAACAGGAGATAATAACACCTGTATTGGATTTGATTCATCAACAAGTTCACTTACAGTAAGCAATCAATTTACTCTAGGTAACTCATCTATTACTACTCTTCGTTGCGCAGTTCAAACAATTATTGGGTTATCAGATGCTCGTGATAAGAAAGATGTTGCGCCAATTGAATTAGGACTTGATTTTGTAAAAGAATTAAATCCTGTTAAATTTGTTTGGGACGATAGAGATGAAAACGGAAAGCATGACATCGTTGATTCAGGATTCATTGCTCAAGATTTAAAGGCTCTTGAAGATAAGTATGATGCTGCTGATGTACTTAAATTAGTATACGATGACAACCCTGATAAGCTTGAGGCATCTTACGGACGATTGATTCCTGTATTAGTACAAGCTATAAAAGAATTAACAGCTAAAGTTGAACTATTAGAAAATAAATAATTATGGCAGCAATTCCATCAGGAACTAAATTCATAGGTTTATCAGCTAATTACCCAACTGTAGAGCGTCGTTCTAGTCTTATCAACTCAGAGAGCGAGGCGTATACTATTGAGGATATTGCTACAGCGGCAGGTGGTAACTCGTTAATTACAAATGGATTTACAGTTGTAGGTCCAATTGCAGCGAACGTAACGCTACCCGAGAACGCAGTAGTAAATTACACAAGTCCTTTAGCAATGGGTTCAGAATATGTATTGACTATTCCTACAGGCACAGTATTAAACATAATTTAGTAATTCCAAAACGAAGTAATCGAGCCGCCCTAGCGCGGCTTTTTTATTGTCTAATAATCATTATATTTGTACCATGACAATCCTACTCGTCCCAACTTACGGCCTAGCGGTCGGCCTGGAATACTTTCCTGGCGATGATGAATGGCCGACTAGTGAGTTGGTATTTAATATAGTAATTTTTAAAATCGTTATACAATGGCAAGAAAGATAGTCGACCCAAAGACGGGCGAAAGGGTAGCCGACCCAAGTTTTACTGGAATGGCACTTAGTAGTGGATCAACAGGGTCAAGTTGGCCTGAGGTAAGATCACAATACCAAAAAGGTCTTCGTTCAGCTGAATTTAACAGAAGAGGTGTACCATCAGAATTGAAGAATTACTTAACTGGTAAAACCAATAAGCTAAGTGAGGATTTTGATGAGCCTACCATATCAAAAGGAGGTGACGTTAGATACACTAGAACTTTAAAAACAATACCAAAATCTGATTTTGATAAAAAAGATAAAACTGTGAATACCCCAATGGACAAAATGCCAACTAAGGGAGCTAACGTTCCGATTCCAAAGGGTAAGTTACGTAATGTTTCTGAAAAGGGAGATGCACCTGAATTTACTAATCCTTCTAAAGTTCGCACTAAGACATCTGCCGCTATGACAGGTGGTAAACGTGGGCTCACTAGGGCTACTAATCCAAAGGGAGGTTTAGGTGCCGCTAAGGTAAGAACTGATGTAAAATCACCAGCATCTAGCAGAGAGGGTAAGTTATTTAAGGCTTACGCTGGTACTACAGTTACAGGTGATAGTCATATTGGTAAGTCATCTACTGACATCAAGTCTTACAAGCAGGACTATAAGTCTCAACGCAAGGAGTATCGCAAAGAGGGTAATATTGAGGGTGCTAAATTAACAGGAATGGAAGTTAAGCAGGCTCGTCAAGCTCAAAAGTTTGCTGCTCGTGGTGAGTCTGGTAAGAACAAGCATTATACTGACAGTAATTACAGAAAAACTACAGGTAACACTAGTCGAATTGCTCCTGACTATAAAAATTCAGCTGACAACGCAGCTAATCGCAACACGATGGAGGCTAAACTTAACGCCATATCGGCTAAGCCGACGAATCGAACAAACATGTACTAAACAACTAGCCCCGAAAGGGGCTTTTTTATGAAGATATACTTTGATCATTTAAGTGGTTTTGGAAAGGTCAGCGACTACGAGCTGATTGTAAACTGCTCATATGGAATACTAGACCCATCTGACAGCCAATCAGAAGCCCTATCAACAGGATGGGTGCCATGGAAAGGCAGGTGGTATAACGAGCGAAGTACTCGCATCGACCTAAATGACTACCGACCGTCTAAGACAACCAGGAGGTTGTCTAATAAGATAGCTGCAAAGCACGCTACATTTGGCAATTATGACGACATGTACAAGGCATACTGCGAGTACAATGGCTTCAAGCGTGACATTTATGACTACAGTGACTGCAATGTGATTGAATACTACACCGATCGCTTGGTTGGTGTGAGTATTTATAAGATTGTTGGTGGCGAGTTTGTGGCATATCAGTTCATTACCGACTACAGCGACCCTAAACTATCGCTTGGATCAGTCGCTCAGATGTTTGAGTGCCAATATGCTGCGTCAATAGGTTGCAAGTATGTCTACTTGATGGCTGGTTATGAGAATTGTTGCAGATATAAGGCCAATTACCATGGATTTGAGTTTTGGACGGGCTATGAGTGGTCTAGAGATATTGAATTGTATAATAAATTAATTGATAGAGATGAGTCCTACGATATTCGAACCATCCAACCGCATTGATGTGACCACACCAAGAGGTGATGGGTCTATTTGGTTAGTTACTGACTACGGTCATGAGACTGACACGATATATACCATCATATTAAACGATAGTGGTGAGATGTGGCAGTTCACACACAAGGACATTCGGGTAAAAAACAACATAACATTCGGTAGAAGTCACAAAAATTGCTAAATTTGTGACTAAAATCTAATAAAATGGTAGTAAAACACGTTCATTTAGGCGACGATGGTCGCAAAAAGCTCATTAAAGGCATCAAAACGATCGCTGGAGCAGTAAAAAGCACGTTAGGTGCAAGAGGCCGAACGGTCTTGATTGAATCAGAGAACCATGTTGGTGGTATTACGGTCACAAAGGACGGTGTAACGGTCGCTAAGTCGATCAACCTCTTTGATCCGGTTGAGAATTTGGCTGTTATGATGGTCCGACAGGCTGCTGAGAAGACAGCGACGGTTGCAGGTGATGGTACGACGACAAGTGTTGTACTGGCTGAGGCTATTGTGGACGCTGCTGAAGAGATTCTCTCTACAGATGACAACGTCACTGAGGTGATCCGTGAGATTAATAGCATCACGACAGACGTCGTGACGCATCTGACAAAACGCTCAAAGAAGTTATCAGGCAAGAAGCTCCGTGATGTGGCTTCAATCAGTGCAAACAATGACGCTGAGATAGGTGGCATGATCGCTGAGGCGTTTGGCGAGGTTAAGATGGTATCTGTTGAGAACAGCAAGGACCACAACACATATGTTGAGGTGATCAAGGGTATTAAAGCTGACCGCGGATGGTCTAGTCGCCACTTCATCACTGACTACAAGCGTCAGGAGGCTGTGCTAGAGAATCCATATGTTCTGATCACTGACCAAGAGATCAGTAACTTGTTGAACATTGAGAAAGTGCTACAACATGTTGTAGCCAACAACAAGCCACTATTGATCATCGGTGAGATGAGTCCTGCTGCATTGAACACATTAAACATTAATGTCGTTCAAGGCAAAATCAAGGCATGTAACATCCTTCCTCCAAGCTTTGGGTATCGTCAGAAAGACTTGCTTGAGGACTTAGCAATTGCATTAGACGGAACATACTTTAGTGAGGATACTGGTGATGACTTGTCGTTAATTGACGTGGCACACCTTGGTCGTTGTTCAAAGGTTATCGTTGGCAAGGACAATACGATTTTTATGCCCTATGCTAGCTCTCAAGATAGCATAGATGCACGCATAGCCGACATCACTGAGACCATATTTGAGAGTGTAAGTAAGGAAGAGATTGACTTTCGTAAGGAGAGAGCTGCCAACCTATCGGGTGGTGTTGCTGTGATCTACGTCGGTGCGTTGAGTGACATTGAGCAGAAGGAGAAGAAGGACCGCATTGACGATGCTGTGTGTGCTGTTGAGGCTGCTTTAGAGGAGGGTATTCTCCCGGGTGGTGGTGTAGCATTATTCAACGAGGCGATGGCTATTACATCAAACTCACCTGCCGCTCAGATCATGACAAAGGCGCTGAGAACTCCAATGTGGCAGATCATCACAAACGCAGGCAAGGACGCTGACAGTATTATGGCTGGTATTATGCCAATCATTAACGAGGGGTATGACGTGAAGGCTGAGTGTTATGCTGACATGATGAAGGCTGGTATTGTTGACCCTGCGAAGGTGACAAAGAACGCTCTATTGAACGCTGTGTCTGTCGCTACGACAATCTTAAGTACAAACGCTATTATTACAAATATCAGAGCAGATGAAAGTCCTAAATAAGTATATACTTGCTGAGCGAGTAACTGAGCAGAAGCAGACAAAAACTGGTTTATTGTTAACTGGTTCTGACTCAAGCGATATGCGTTACCATAAGGCTAAAGTGTTTGACGTTGGTATTCAAGTGTCGGGTATACAGTATGGCGACGTCATAATGTACGACAAGGTGAATAGCCACGACGTTTTTATTAATGAAACTCGTTATGTGATTCTCCAGGAGAAGGACGTTGTTGTTGTTCTTTAAGGCGATCGTTAAAGTCAAGTATAGCTTTTGCTAGTGTTTTTTGATGGAATGGGGCGTTCTTACGGAACGCCTTATTTCGTCTTACTGACGTTGGGATTGGCTCTAGGCCTGTCAGTTTCTTATAGATTGACGTCACCATCTTTTTGGCTTTAAATGACACCTCATACATATTTGCCTCTTGGAAGCCACGTTTGCGCCATATGTAGATCCAATCTTCGCGCAGTAGCCTATCAAATCGATCTCTATCCCAGTCCATGAAGTTTGCATAGTCTGCGAAGTCGGCCCTTGTGAACAGTCTTTTCTTGTGTAAGAACAGTATCATCTCAAGGTCTGCTAGTCTTAGGTTATAGTTTATCTGCGCCCATCGACGAACGATGGACCATTCTCCTAGGAAGTCATACGTCAGATCTCTTCTTTCGTATGTTAAATCTCTCTTTCTAATTCTTTTAACTTTCATTATATTTGTACAAATATATTGATTATGGGACTATATAGCAACATTCACGCAAAGAGAGAGCGAATTAAAGCTGGATCAGGTGAGAAGATGCGTAAACCAGGCGAGAAGGGAGCACCTACTAAACAAAACTTTAAAGATGCAGAAAAAGGATCCAAGGTTAGAAAGAGCAGGCGTTGAGGGCTTCAATAAGCCTAAGCGCACTCCTAGTCATCCGACTAAGAGTCATGTCGTCGTCGCTAAAGAAGGTGACCAGGTAAAATTGATCCGCTTTGGCCAACAGGGCGTTAAGACCAATCAGACGGTTGGTCAGCGTGAGGCTTTCAAGAGTCGTCATGCTAAGAACATATCTAAGGGTAAGATGAGCGCGGCCTACTGGGCCGACAAAACAAAGTGGTCCCCAAGCAAGACTGCATCACCTAGTACTAAATGGAAGAAGGGATGATCATCCTAAAAAAACACAAAGGTCTAGGTGATACAATTGCCTCTTTTACTGAGGCAACTGGCATCAAGACACTAGTCGAGAGTATAACTGAGGACTGCGGTTGTAAAGAGAGACAAGAGGCTCTGAATAATCCAGAGCTATTAATAAACAAACTATTCTATGGGACAAAGCAAGACATCGAAGTATTACGCGGCCAATCCGAAGGCAGCGGAGAAGAGGCGTGAGAGCCAAAGAGAGATTAATCGATCAGAGGAACGAAAGAAATACCGGGCTGAGCATAATGCTGCCCGTCGAGAGAATGGTATTTATGGCAAAGGGGGGCCTGATATGAGTTCCACAAAAAGTGGTAAATTTGTAAAAGAAAACCCAAGTAAAAATCGTGCTCGAAACGGTGCAAACGGTAAGAGCGTAAAAAAATAAGACATGGCATATCAAAAATTACAGGTACAACGCGCGGCTGTAGTAACTCCTAGTGACACTGTGAACATCCCATACGTTGGTGGTGATGGCACAACTCCATCATGGGCTTGTACCTTATACATTGGAACTGGTGGGAATATTCGCGTATTGACTGAGGGTGGTGACGACATAACATTTGTTAATGTTTTGGGTGGAACTACACTTCCTGTTAATATTGTAAGGGTATTTGCAACTAGCACAACAGCTTCAAACATTGTAGCTCTCTGGTAGTATGTGGATTTTCAATGCCATAGTAAATGCTATTGGGGCTAACTTTATTGGAGAGCCTAATTACATTGTCACTTCTTTTGAGAACAGGGTGGCAGCTGATGGTGGTGTATTTGAGGCACCGTTATGCTTAAATTCATTTCTAACAAGTTTACAACAGATCTCATGAGTTTATTACAGCAGGCATCCCTTATAGTAACGCCAAACGCTTACAAAGAGGGCAAACTATATTCCGTTATTCCGTCCGATGGTTCTGGCGATTTATCGGTTACCCGAGCGACTACTGCAACGAGAGTGAACTCACAAGGATTGGTTGAGCTTGTGCCTTATAATTTGTTAAGTTATTCGGAGCGTTTTGATAATGCAGCGTGGACAAAAACAAATGCAAGTATAACCGCAAATTCAGTTGCTTCGCCAAGCGGGGATGTAAATGCCGATACGTTTACTGATAATTCAACAAGTGGTAGTCATGCTCTTGCAAGATTTTCAACACTAACAATAGCAACGCAGACCGTAAGTATTTACATTAAGCCGAATACATTAACAAAGTTTTACATTGCTAATGGTAGTACTGGTAATGCAGTATGCTTTGACTTGTCAACTGAAGCTGTTGAAGGGTACACAAATGGTAGTGGTAACGCTTGGACTAATCCTATTATTCAGTCATTCACAAATGGATGGTTTCGTGTTTCTGCAACTTTAGTTGCGACTGCTTCTCAGACTCTTTTAATAGGTTCATACAAGGTATTTAATGCCGCCTCTTTTGGCGCAATGTCTATTTACGTAGGCACTGGCGAAACGGCTTACATTTGGGGCGCACAACTTGTCGAAGGCACAGAAGCCAAAGACTACTATCCTACGGAAACACGATTAAACATCCCACGCCTTGACTACTCATTAGGAGGGTGTCCGAGTATCTTAGTAGAGCCACAGAGGACTAATCTTGCGCTTTATAGTGAGCAGTTTGATAATGCAGCGTGGTTTAAAGCAAGGGCTACTGTAACTGCAAATTCAACAACTTCTCCAAGTGGAACTTTGACTGCTGATTCATTGATTCAAGCATCTGGTCAGACAAATTCTGGAAACACTTCTCAATATTTAACCTTAACAGCGGCAAGTTATTCGTTCTCTACATATGCGAAAGCTAACTCAAAAAATTATATTTTCTTACGAGACGATTATACTGGAGTTATTAGAATTACTTGGTTTGATATAAGCAATGGAACTATTGGCACAACAAATGCTGGTCATAGCGCATCTATTGAAAGCGTGGGGGATGGTTGGTATCGCTGTGTAATTACTTTTACAGCAGCAGCAACAAATCAGCAGATTGTAATTGGTTTGGCTGATTCAAATAATAGCACAACGGTTATTGATTCTGGAGGTGTATTCATCTGGGGCGCACAACTCGAACTCGGAGCATACGCTACCTCTTACATACCTACAACAAGTGCGAGTGTTACGAGGAATGCAGACGCTTTAAATATTAGTGGTTTATCTAATAATTTATCAAATGGGTATACAATATTTATAGATTTTTCGATATTTTCAATAAGCCAATACAATCAATTTCAATTTAGACAAGAGACACCATCAATATCTTATATATTTAGGATAGGTAATGCAATAAATATAGGTTCGTCTTTATATATAACTGCCAACACTTTAGGTTTTAATAAGTATGCTTTAAGCGTACAATCAAGCGGAGATTGGACTTTATATAAAAATGGAGTGAATTTATCAAGCGGCAGCGGAATAACTGCAAATCTTCAAAACTTAAAAACCGATGCAACTGGATACGACATCAACGCTATGGCTCTTTGGTCAACACCCCTTACAGACGATCAACTCGAAGTACTAACAGGAGAAGGCTTTGACACATATCAATTAATGGCTGAAAACTTAAATTATATTTTACAATGACACCAAGTTTAGAGATAGGAAATGGCAATTGGGCTGTTAAGTCAGACAGCCTATTGGGATACAAGACGATTGATGGCAAGTATTACCCAAGAGAGATTGGTGTAACGAGAGCCACTACAGCAACACGCGTGAATGCGGAAGGGTTAGTTGAATTAGTTCCTTATAATTTATTGAGTTATTCGGAGGAGTTTGATAATGCAGCTTGGACGAAAACTGGTTCTACTATTTCAGCGAATAGCATTACTGCGCCAAATGGAACTACAACGGCAGACACTTTTACACCTAATGCTGGGCAAACCGCTGCGAATGTAAATAGGACTATTAGCGTGGTTGTGTCTCCTTACACATTTTCATTTTATGCTAAATCTTTCGGTCAAACAAAAATTTCTTTGGTTTCAAATTTGACCGCAACGTATAGAGCTATTGTTTTCGACCTTGCAAATGAATCGGCTGCTACTGCAACTGGTTGGACTGCATCAATTGAAAGCGTGGGGGATGGTTGGTATCGTTGTTCTGCAACCGCAGATGCAGCTTCAACAAGTAGTTACGCTTTTCAAATCAGCAACAATTCTACTGGTTGGACTGGAGATGGTGCTTCTGGAGTATACATCTGGGGCGCACAATTAGTAGAGGGCACAGAGCCAAAAGACTACCTACCTACAACAGACCGCTTAGACATCGCTCGTATTGACTATTCAACAGGAGATGCTGCTTTGTTGGTTGAACCGCAGAGGACTAACCTCGTTTTATCAAGTGAGGACTTTACTAACGCTGTATATTGGAATAATTCAAATACAACTGATACTGCGAATCAAGCAATTTCTCCTGATGGCACACAAGATGCTGATAGAGTTAATGGGGATGCAGTAAATACTTTCCATAGAATTTATAGAACAGCTTCAATAAGCGCATCAACTGCCTATACATTTAGCGTGTATGTAAAAGCAAACACATTAGGATTTATTCAATTAGCTTTAAATAATGGATTTACTTCAAACTATTTATTCAGTCCTTACGCTAATTTTAATCTCGCAACAGGTGTAGTATCTCAAAGCGCAAATGGCGCAACCGCGCAAATACAAAGCTTAACAAATGGCTGGTATCGTTGTTCAATTACTGCAACAAGTTTGGCAGGTGCTACGGCAGGTGAATACAATATCAATTTAATTAATGCAGGAACATTAACTGCGTTTCAATCTTGGTCAGGAACTACAAACGATTCTGTATTCCTTTATGGCGCACAACTCGAAGCTGGTTCTTACCCAACATCCTATATACCGACTACATCGGCAAGTGTAACACGCAACGCAGATGTTGTATCAATGACAAATGCATCTGCTTACATAGGACAGACGGAAGGGACTATGTTTGTAGACATTGTTTTTAAAAATCCTATTTCGTCTGTTAATAGACCTATATCAATTACTGAATCACATTGGGCAAGTGGTGGTTCAATCCGTCTTGATGTAACGTCCACTCAATTTGTTGTTGACATTGTTAACGCAGGTTCGAGTGTTGGAGCTATTACGCATTATACTTCAGTATTACCAAACATAAGATATAAAATAGCAATAGCATATAAGCAAAATGACTGCAAAATGTACATAAACGGAGTTGACGTCGGAAGCGATACAAGCACTTCTGCCATGCCTACTTGTTCTGAATTATATCTTAATGCTTTAGGAGGAGGATTTAATGCTCCGTATGAAGCGTCAAATATCAACGTAGCCGCCCTATACAAAGAACGACTATCTAACGCTGAATTAACAACCCTAACAACTATATAAAATGGAAAATATTTATAAATTATCTTACACAGACAAAAACCAAGCAGTAGCTGA
>Ga0208897_1000811_pt1 | contig 13598 bp, 19 predicted proteins | sample ColrivemetaGS697_FD_187594 | JGI IMG/M metagenome (GOLD analysis project Ga0208897, IMG submission 187594) | Estuarine microbial communities from the Columbia River estuary, USA - metaG S.697 (SPAdes) (version 2) | ecosystem: Environmental > Aquatic > Marine > Intertidal zone > Estuary | place...
GATGTTGTTTACTTAAAAAATTGTATATCCAATCTTCTAATGATGCCCTAAGTGTTTCCATTCTTTTCGTTTAGTTTGCGTAGTAGCATTTCTTTAATACTTTCTTCTGCAAACGCTTTGCCCTTATGTTTCATTTTACGTGGGTTTGAATCACGCTTTGCTTTATTCATATGGGCGCCGCCCGCGCCAGATGTTCTTAAAGCATCTAAATCTTTTGAGTGTGGGTTACGTTCAACTGGAGGAGATTTCTTCTTTGCCATCTCTTCCATTCCTTCTCCCATTTTAGTCATAAAACTATCAAATTGTGCTTTCTTACGAGGATCACTAGTAATTGCTCTTAACGCATCATTGTGTTGATCTAAAAACGCTTTGTATTCTTTATCACTTATTTGATAACCATGAGGCTTTGGTTTATTAGTTGGTTTTAGTTTTGTTTTAGTGTTACCACCGCTACCTGGTGTAACAACACTTTTAATTTTCTTTTCTACTGAGTCTGGCGCAAGAACTCCGGATTGTGCATTTCTTACACCTCGTTGTATAAAGTTATCTTCTTCGCCTACTAGTTTACCTTCGTCCGGTGAACGTTTTGCACCACTTCCTTTTTTAGGAGTAGGTCTATCTCCTCTAGCATAGTCGCCGTCTTTTTGCGCAGCACGTTCATCTAAACGTATGCCAGCCAGTGCAACAAAATCGGCTATACTATCTACGCCCGTTGGCATACTGCCCTCAGGTACTTCAACACTCTCTTCGAGATAATTAACAGTTGGTTCGGTATTTCCAACTGGAGATACAGTTTCGCCTTTTAATTTGGCTAAATCTTCTCTAGGATCGGTTGGTTCAATCTCGAAGAGAGTTTGCTGAAGTTTCGTAAAATCCATTAACCGTCGCCTTTTACCCTATGACAACTGTCGCCTTTTCCTCTGCGATAGCCTTTCCAGCATACTTTGCCGTGACTACCTTTTTTCTTTTCTTCTGAAACACTTTTATAACTTGGGTTACCACAATCTGAACAACATGCTGACTCAGCTAATTTAGCTGCTAGTCTATCTTTAAGAGACTCTTTTTGAAACTGTGGAGGTACTTTACCTTTTTTAGGCTTCTTACTTTTTTTACCTTTAGCAAGATCGTTTGGGCCTTTGCCATCTTCTGCATAATCAGGGATACCGTTATCGTTTGTATCTGGTTTCTTTGCTTCACTTACTTGGTTACAGTTACATCCACTGCAATTACCACTGCAAGTGCAGTCTTCTGCTTTTACATCAGCACCGCAACAATCGTCTGAACAATGTGTGTCTTTTGATTCTTTCATGTCACCTAATGCATCTAATGCATCAGCAGCCATTCCGTCAACTTCGGTATCGCCACCTTCTTTATAGTCCATGTGATGATAAACACTGCTAATCATTTCAGATGATTTAGTAATTTTAGACTGTACCCAGCCTTCTAAACCTTCAGTTTCGCTTACATCTTTAAGTAAATAATGTAGCTTGATGGCATATTTTGCTAGTTTATATAGTTCAGCACGAGCCATTTGTACTTCGTGGTCTTGCTCGGCGGCATGTGCCATATCGCCTAAACCTTCACTAATCTCTTTTTCTCTCATGAGTTACTCCGTAATACGTTATAGTGTATTTATGCCTTATTCGTCTTTGCTTTAGATTTCTTTTTAGGCTTTGTGTTACGCCTAATAGGATCAGTCCCAATTCCGCCACTAGCAAATCCACTACCGTTAGTTGCAGTTGCAAAACTACCTGCTCCCATGCCACTAGCTGTTTCTGTAATATCTTTAATTTTCATTTTAATTTCTTTCTTTGCTTCCATGTTAACGGCGGTCGATCAACATATAGTTTATCGGGACAACGAAATTGCTTAAGAGTTTTTGCAAAATCTTTTGTTCCATCTATACACGTATACCAACATTTTAAGTCTGGCCCTACTACTTCTCTCTTAACTATGTTGCATTGCAAGTATCCAGCCATTGCTAATTCTAGTAACATATTTATCCCTCCTAACGCTACTTTAAAATTTATCCATATTAAAACTTGTTTCAGGGTCAAGTTCACGGTTGGAATGTTTCCTCCAAAACTCATTACGTTGGTTAGTCGAGGTTCTATTTGCCTCGTGAAATTTACTCATTTTACAATAAAATGCTACTTCTTCTTCCGTCCTGATTTCATGTTTGCGCACCAATGGTACATCCTCCCTTTTTCGCCACCTGCTTTGGCCTTCTTACGCAGGGATGTAACGCTTCCGCTACAACTAGCACCAGACTTTTTTACTCTGCCTGGTTTGCTTTTGCCTTTTTTCTTACCGTCAGCAAAGTTTTCAGTTATATTGTTATCTTTGCCAACTAGTTTTACACCACGCTGCTTTGCTAATTGTACAATTTCTTTAGTGGCCTTTGACTTCAGAATTTTTACTGCTACTACATAGTCCCATGGTATTGTTTCTTCTACTCTGTATTCGCTCTCAAAGTCACCGTTGTCGCCTTTAGCCCAATCGCCCGCTCCTGGTGTACTTTCCCAGTCGTCTACGTGTTTTTCAAATGTTTCCATCTTGCTTACTCTAGCAGTATCGATAACTATTTGTACTTCCGGATTGCCTGATACAATGTACTTTTGATCCGAAGTCATACTAAAATATTCATCTGGTTCACCTAAGTGTCCATCTCTTAACATTCCGGTCAATCCGCTTGCATATGTTACATGGAACAGATACTTTCCCAACGGCACATCTGATTCAGCAAAGTTTTCTGTAATCTCGTTAATCTTCATTGCTTACTCTTGCTTTTGGATTTGGATTAGATAACTTAAACAAGTCTGCGCTACCGCCGTCGGTTATTTTAAGTTTCCATCCTGTTTGACTTGCCATTTGTTGCGCAAATCTTTTATATAGTTTTACTCTGCTGTTACCTTCTTCTTCTCTTTTACTTCCAGACCAAACGATACTGTCAGCCTTTTTATCAAATTTATTTTTCCACCAGTCTTTTATTACAGCAACCACAGTAGCAAATATTCTAAATTCATCACCAGCGCCTGTTTTATCTTGTGAGAAATCTACTGAAAAATCTATGAACCAATTGTTATCAGTATTATCAAATGTTACGTCTAATCCGCTATCATTGGGCAAAGGTGCCGCTGCTACTTGGTAGTCTTCTTGTTCTAACTCCCAAGTATACGGATACGGATTATTCATTGATTCTTGTACGTTGCTTTCAGTTACAGTTTTATCCTTATATACAATGTTACCAATAGGAGATTCGATTTGTAGTATACGAGTTTTACCTTTAAACTTTACATCTCTATCAATCCTTCTTGCTCCTGAACCTGACTCGGCTCTTGGGTCAGCAATATCGGGGCTAACTTGTTTCATTAGTTTACCTAATAAGTCTTCCATAGTTTCTCTGAAAGTATCAAATGCATCAAACCCTACAGCATTCCAGCGGTCTCTAGCATCTTCGTGTTTACTAGCACCTTGTAATAACTTTACAGCCATTTGTTTTATTAAAACCGCCGCAGCTTTACGTGGCTGAGCTTTCTTACTTAATATCTTTACAGTTTCTTTTGCAATTAATGTTGATGCCTTGTCAATGTTTTTAATCATTTGATCAACTGCCCATCCTTGAGCAGGATAACTTAACCCTGAATACGGATCATCTGCTTTCTCTTGATTAGTACCAAAGTCTTTTGGTAGCCAGTCTGGGCGACTATTTGGAGCCTTATTTGATACATTAACCATAACCCTTTTTGCGCCATCACTAATTGCACCGACTATATCGTCTTCATCTAAATCAGCAGATCCCTTTACATATTGTATTGTAACTAATGCCTTCTCACCGCCGTGTGTTCCCACAGCTTCGTCAGCAATAAGTGCAGCAAACTCTTTATTATTAGCAACATATACTCCACCCATACTAGCTGTACTTGCTCCGTAGGTATCAACATCATATGTTTTTTTAGGAGGATTTGCTAAAAGTCCGTTTTTCATTATACTACGCACTAGATTAGTACTAGTACCGTGATACATAATCTCTGTTTTTTGCTGTCGACGTTCAGTTATTACTTCATTAATTTTCATTATGCTGTCTTTCAACTGGAAACTTCTTATTAGGCGTTTTAAAGTTTTTCTTTGCCATTACAGTTTTAGCAATTAATTGTAAATCATCGCCTTGTTTTTTAATTACAAAGGGTATATTAACGTCGGTAGATAAATCTTTCATTACAGCTTCGGCATTTGGATTTAAGTTTGCAATTGCTTTACCCCAACGCTTATATTCTTTGGCAAATAATTGTCCTAAATCTTGTACTGTAATATCTCTTTCGTTACGAGCATCGTTTACACGTTGAATAAAGTGATTAGTAAATTCTACATCAATCCCAATTTTAGAAAATACTCTATCAATTACTTTTTCAAGTGCATTAAGCTGCGGCGCACTTACTTTTTCGCTTGTAATTTTATTTGCAGCTTTTTCAGCACCGGGACCTTGCGGGTGTTTAGGATTGATATGTACAACATCTCCGTTCATCATATCACTTACGCTGGCACTACGTCCTACTTTATCTAATAGTTGATGTAGTTTATCATTAGAATCATATCCATCTGTTTCGTAGCCTAATTTGCCACGTACTTCAGAACGCCTACCTGTCTTAGTATCTTTAACATGTAGCACTAACATATTAGCATTTTTATCACGTTCTAAGCGTAGTTGATAACCTTCTTTTAAAATAACTTCGTTGATCTTCATTACTTTTCCTTAGCGTATGCATAACAACCTTCTGTAAAACTGTTACTACCATCGATTGGACACTGATTTGGATTTTTAATATTACGAGCTTTAGCCCAATTATACCCAGCAAGGTGTCCGGAGCAGTCTTTTGTACATGCATATCCTTTAAATCTTAATTCTTTTAAAATAACTTCATTTATTTTCATTGTACTAGTTAACCTGTTTACGATAATCCTGTGCAAACGTAAGTTCGTCATTTACTTCAAATTGCGGATCTCCGAACATTTCTTCTGCCATGCCTGAGTCTAACCATTTACGAAATTGTTTATACTGTTTAGCTTCCATAACAAACATTTTTCTATTAGGACGATATGCTTTCCAAATACTTGGAGCACTTTCTCTAATAAACTTTAGTAAACGTTTATTGCCTAATGTAAAATAAGTGGTGTAATCATATAATGGATCTGACCATTTCTTTGCATTAACACTACCGTACTTTTCACGTTTCTTACCACTACTTGATGGAGGTGTTGCTTTATTATCATCCACTGGTTTATATTTTACAGTAATTGTGTCATTACCAATCTTCTTCGCCCAGCTAACTAATTCACCAAGTTGCGGAAACTTTTCGGTTATTGACTCTGACGTCAGATATATTTGAATACTATTAGCATTAACAAATACCTTATCTTGTGCTAACTCTCTAACAATTTTAATCAGAGATGTTAAGTCATGTGTAGTTCCGTAATTTCTTTCAGCTGTACTAAACTTTAAATCTTCAGGAGTATTTGCAAATCCTGCCCATCCTACGAGTAATGGCTTGTTTGTCTTTATAGCTTTTTTTACACCAAATCGTAAGTATATGACATTACCGCTTTGATCTTCGTCAAGTGATTCGCCCATAACTTTATCTTTAAGTGCAATGCCCATCTTGTCTGCAAACTTCTTAACCTTAGCAACACCTTTAGCAGTTTTAAACATCATCTTAACTGCAAACACGCTCATTTTTGCTGCTGCTGCAATAGCTATAATTGTTTCTGCGCTTGGTAATGTTCCTAGCTCTTCTTTTACAGTGTCTTCCTTCATAACCATAGATGCTGACGCAGTAGCTAAACGAGTTAAGCTTTCGCTATACTGGCTGTTCATTACTACACCAGCAGCGCCTGCAAGGTCTTGAAATTGGGCTAACATGTTAGGTAAATGATAGCCAAAGAATGTGTCCATAAATTTATGATCAGCTGGAGTATACTGACTAAAATCTTTGTCAGCCATAGCTTCTGCTTTTGCTATTAGTTTTTTAAGAAATACTTCTGAATACTTTTCGGCTTCTTTTACCGAGTCGTCACTTTTCATCTTTGCTTTTGCAGCAGGCGAAAGTTCTACTTTGTCTAGTTTGAATTCTTTCTTCGCCGGCGTTTTTGCTTTTTTCTTTTCGGGGTATATTGGTTTTGCTTTTCTAGCACTAGTTGCTGACACAGGATTTACCATATATGATTCAACAATATCAAAAAACTTTTCACCACTGATAACAGTGTCAGCGTCTATACCGCACTCTTCAGTAAACGTTTCTCTATCACCGTTCTCTACCGCATCACGTAACGCAGTAGCACTTGCAATTCTCGGAGTACTAACATGTGTAATTTTAGAGAAGTTATAATGACCGTGATCATTACTTTCGCCATTATAGCGATCGATCGTTTCAAATACCCATGACTCGTCTGTATAAACTTTAAGTTCAACATCGCCGTGTTTTGCATATACATCAGCAGCCATTGCTAACCAACTATGTGCTTCAACAATATGTTCACTAACTTCTGGATGAACTAATTTCATTGCTTGTTCTTTAATTGCAAACGGTAACGGATCTTTGTTCTTGCCTTTTTTAATACCAACAGTATTAGGGTTAGTACCTACATACCAATGTGTATTTTCAGAACACATTTTCCATGCATTCTTGTGTCCTTTATGAGGAGGGTTAAATCTTCCAAAAATGATTCCAACTGTTTCTTTTTTCTCAATAAGTTGTCTAAGTTTCATGCTGGTGTCCACCTTTTCCTAGGTACGAGTTTAACATTACCAAATTTCTTTGTTTCTGCATCCGCATATCGTACTCTACCTTCTCCGTTTGTATCCCAAATATCACCCTGTTTGCTTTCTACTTGCGATATAACTTTGTCTTTAGCGTCTTGTATACTTTTAACTAAAACAAAGATAATGTCAAGAGCATCGTTATGAGTATTATTCAAGTCTTGTATCTTAATTTGTTTAGGCTTGCTAACCTTACTAGTATTTAACCAATTAAAGAAGTGTTTAGTTCCAATACTGTCTAATTGTTTGGATTTAGCTGTTTGGTTTACATATGTATATACTATTTTCTTTAAATCTGCAAGACCTGGAATGCTCTCTAAAAAGCCATCAATACGTTTTGCATTTTTATTTGCATAAGATATGATCTTATCAAGTTCGCTTGTATCTACTTCAACAGGTGTTGTGTTATATACCGGACCCATTACAATTAAATCAGGATTAGTATCAAACTGGCTAAAGTCTGTAATAGGTTGTTGTTCGTTATCGCTCATGCCAAATTCTGGAAAGAACGCATGTCCTACTATCATAACTTTAGCACGAGAAATTCGTTGTCCTAGATCGCTATCGGCTTGCACATGGTACGTTGTGTCTGATCTTGGATTAGGTGAAAATGAATATATTCCATTTTCGACATTAGGCTGAGATAAAAAAAGACCATCTGCGTACACATAGCCTTTAAAATTTTTAGGTGTAGCTGCGTCAAACAGAGGATATAAACTTGCAAAGTTTTCTGCAAATTTAGTACGTTGCATTACTTCTTCAGGAGTTTTAGCATTACCAGACTTGTTTACAATAAAGTCTATAATCTCTTCTTGTGAAGTTGCGGTAACTTTACGACTCCATTGATTATGACCGGCTAATACTAATGGCCCGCCTGCTTCTTCTCTGCCCCAATATATTTGAGGATTGCCGTCCCACTTCATTCTAATAGAATCGGAACCTTCGCTTTCAGCAAAATCATTTAAATGTTCAGCTGCTTCAAGTGCGCCTTCAGATCCGTGAAAGAATACTAAGTCTTCTAAGTGATTAAACGCTCGACCTAGTTGCTTAGATTCACTTACAGACCTAAACTCGCTGAATTTCATTTATATTCGCCTTTTTTGATTTGATTCATTTCTTCTGCGTGTATTTTTTTAATAATAGACGATCTTTCCTCCTTTGTCAAGAGCTCATTTGGTCGTTTATTAATATCAAATTTAGAACAGTATAGGCTTGTAGCTTTATCTACCATAGGACCAAGTTCGGCTTCAGGTACATACTTTTCTTTAGTACTACTACAATCTTGCATACGTTTTATAGCAGGAAAAAATGACTTACGATAAAACATAGGGTCGTTACGCATGAATACACACATATCGTCAACTACATCAAATGGTAATTTATCATCAATTGTTTGATCAAAAAATTCGTTTATTTTCATTATACATTCCTTCCAACGCCTCGAGGAGTTGGACGGTATCCACTACGATCACTTTTGAACTTGTCCATCTTTACATCGTCCCAGTATTCAGCATCGGCATCTTCTGGAGATTGTGGATTTAATATTGCATTTAGATCATCGTGTATATCATTAAAGATATCTTGTATTTGTCTTTCAGGACCATCAATACCGCTGATTAAATGATTTGCTACTCCGCTTATGTCTCCTGCATCTGCTAATGCTATTGCTTTTTGTAAATCTCTTGACTTAAACATTGCATTAGGGTCAATACGTTTTAGGCCTTTCATTGCACGTTTAATTGCATCTTCGATTGTATCTGGCTTTTCGTTAATTGCTGCTAAACGATCGCCTAATTCTCTAATTTGTTCTGCTTCTGATTTTTTCATTGGTCATCTCCGCCTGATATTTCTATGTCAAAGTTATCATGTCCTTGCTCGAACATAAATGCTGCTAATCGATCAGCAAAACCGTCAGCTTCTTCGTTTGTTAAATGTTTACCTAAAGGAATTTCGATAACTGGGTTACCATCTGCTGTTTCCAGTAAGTTTTGTTGCGGGAAAATACTTTCGTCTAGTTTACTAATACCGACATTCTTTTCCATGATTACTCTTACAAAGTGTTCCATTATTATCCCTTAATGATTAAGTAAAATACTTGCTACGTTTCCGTCTGTCCAATTACTTATAATCGCACGTACCCAGACATAGTTGCCTGTGAAATTTTTAATGTGTGATCCGGTGGCTTCAACATCATCAGTTAAGTTTGATGACTGATGCAGCGTAGTAGGTAATGTAAACCAGTCAGACTCACTAGGGTCAACAGCAAGACTTGCTTGCATTGTAATACTTCCTAAGAATCCTGATACATTATACTGGACAGTATGCAACCCGTCACTATGACCATAGTAACCGTCGCCTTTAAATTTGCTTCCTGTATGAGTAGTGTCTACACTATCTCCAGGATGATTTTGATTAGATATTATTATTTCACTACTTAGACTCATAAGTATATTTATCTAGATCACCTTCATAAACTAATCTCTCGACTCGACTTATGCTATCACCTATCATCATACGCACAAGCATTAATACCTTTTCGTCTCTAATATAAAAATAGTTGCCTTCAACAACGCCGTCTTCCATATTAGATAAACACTGATCGCCTATCTTAATTTTATCTAAGTTAGATCTACACCAATTAACTGCTTTAGAAGTTGATCCTGTACTTTTAAGATAAACTTTAAAATCAAATGCTGAGGGGGTGTCGACTATTGATATGTCAGCATTTGCTTTTAATACTTCTCCTATTTCCGGATCAACATCCCAAAATTCTTCAACGGAATCGTAGTCTATAGCAATAATGTCTTGCATTAAGTTTTTATCATTAGAATAGATCCACATGTCGTATCTAGCAATGCGTAGTTTATAGTCGTCGTACTGATTGAGTAATGTATGAAGTTCTTTTGCATAAGTGAATTCAGTTACTGAAACTGATTTAATATAATGCCTGCCCCATTTAAGAGATAGACCATTTTTATGCATTTCGTCTAATTGTAGTAATGTTTTAGTAACCAACGGAAACTTATCAGTTTCCGTCGGCCTTTGCATCTCACGTCGAAACATTGTGCATAGTCCATTACGGATACATACTTTGTATACGTACTTTCCGTAATGAAGCTTTTTTGTATATCTATACTGCAACAGTCTCAACATTTTCTTTTGGCAACAGTACAATTGAATCATTGCTAATAGCAATTTCAATATTACCGCCTGCTTTAAGCGAGCCGAACAGTATTTCTTTTGATAATGGACGTTTAATATCTTTATCAATTACACGCTGTAATGGTCTTGCACCCATTTTAGGATCAAAGCCTTTTTCGACTAAGAAGTCCAATGCCTCGTCTGTTACTGTAATATTAATATTTTTGTCCTTTACAAGATCCTTAAGCTCTACTAGGAATTTACCAACAATTTTCATCATTACTTCTTTACCTAGTCTTGCAAATGTAATTGTACCATCAAGTCTATTTCTAAACTCCGGTGCAAAGAATTTCTTGAGCTCTTTATCGTCGTACTCTTGGTCTTGTGTCCCAAACCCAATAATGTTCTTATCTGCTTGCTTTGCACCTAAGTTAGATGTTAGAATAAGAATAGCATTTCGAGCATCAGCTTCTTTACCGTTTGAACCAGTTATCTTACCGTTGTCCATTACTTGCAGTAAAATTTGTGAAACATCAGGATGTGCTTTCTCAATTTCATCTAATAGAAGTACACAGTTAGGAGATTCTTGCAATCTTTCAATTAGTAATCCTGCTTTATCTTCGTGTCCGACATATCCCGGAGGTGATCCAATTAATTTAGCAACACTATGCTTTTCTTGATACTCTGACATATCAAAACGTACAAGTTTTACACCTAAGTTTTTAGCAAGTTGCTTTGCTGTTTCTGTTTTACCAGTACCTGTTGGCCCCATAAACACAAAACTACCAATTGGCTTGTCTTCTGCTTTAAGTCCAGCTTGACTTACATAAATTTTGTCAACAACTTTCTCAATTGCTTCGTCCTGCCCGTACACAACCTTCTTCATATTTTCTTCAAGTTTTGCTAGACCGGTGGTTTCTTTTTCCATAACTTGTTCAGCTGGAATATCTACCATTTTAGCAAGCTCGAACTGAATTTGCTCTTCACCAACAATTTTGTTTTCGCTTTGGTTGTTTACTTTAAAACGTGAACATGCAACATCGATTAAGTCAATTGCTTTATCTGGTAATTTTTTATCACTTTGATACTTCACACTTAGTTTTACAGCAGCTTCAATTGCTTCTTCTGTAATTGTTGTTTGGTGATAATCTTCATAGTACTTTTTAATACCACGCAAGATATCTTTAGTTGTTTCTGCTGTAGGTTCACCAATAGTTACACGCTGGAATCTGCGCATTAACGCACGATCCTTTTCAAAGTATTTACGATACTCTTCCCATGTAGTTGAAGCTACAACTTTAATATCACCTTTAGTAAGTGCCGGCTTTAGCATATTTGCTAAGTCATTTGCATTACCTTGTCCGCCTGAACCTGCACCATTAATCATATGTGCTTCGTCAATAAACATAATAGTCTTGCCTTGCTTAATTAAAGCAGACATTACTTGCTTAAAGCGTTCTTCAAAATCTCCTCTGTACTTAGACCCAGCTAACATAGCGCCAATGTCTAAACTATATACTGAAAATTCTTTCAAAAAGTCTGGCACATTGTCGTTGATAATGTTGTATGCAAGACCTTCAGCAATAGCAGTTTTACCAACACCTGGATCGCCTACCATAAGCACATTGTTTTTTGCTCTACGTCCTAATGCAAGTGCTAAACTTTCTAGCTCATTACTCCGACCGATAATCGGGTCTACTTTACCCTTTTTAACTTCGTCGTTTAAGTTAGTTGTAAAGCTCTTTAATGCTTTCTTTGCTTCAGACGCCGCTTCGGGCGAGTCGAGTTCTTGATCAACTATGTCCTCGGCAATAAAATCTGCAAATTTTACTTTATCTACATTACCTTCATGTAAGTAATATACAGCAACTGACTTTTTTTCGTTAAGCATGCTTACCAATACATCTTTAAGTTCGATGTGTGTGCGTCCGGCAAACAAAACTTGGGTAAATGCTCGATTAAGTACACGCTCTACTGTATGAGTTTTCTTCGGCTTATACTTTTTGGTCTCCGTCGCATTTTTAATGTCATCTGCATTCTTAAGATGATGTTCGATATTTGATTTAATATAATCAATATCTGCACCATATTCTTTCATTAAATTTACAAACCCTTCTTCACAAAGCATTGAGAATAAAAGATGTTCAAGAGTAACATACTCATGAAATAGTTTCTTAGCATCTTTAATTGCTTTGTCAAATACTAGTTGTAATTCTTTAGACGGTTCTACCATATTAAAATCCTTTGGTTATTCTTTTTAGTTCTTCTGCAACACGTGGATCTGTGATCCTAGGAACATCTGCATCAATTTGCACGTATGCGTTGCCTTTCATACGTGATCTCACATCAGGTATTCCGTAACCCTTTATGCTTAGTATTTGTCCTGGCTTTGTGCCTGGAGGTACTCTTAAATTTATCTGTCTATCATCAGGAGTTCGAATCATTACATTAACTCCTAGCATGCAATCAAATATATTAATACGCTTAGTAGTAATAATGTTGTTAGCTTCTCTCGCCCAGTCTACATCTCTTTTAACTCTTACTCGTACAAATAAATCTCCTCTTGGTAATCGCGGATCGGCAGCATCACCTAAGTTAGAATATTTAATTGTATCGTTATCGTTAGCACCAATTGGAATCTCTACATTTATGTACTCTGTTCTGCCTGTACTAAGTGTGTAAGTAATATAGGCATTCTTACCAGTCATTACTTCCGCTAAGGATATTTGAGTAGTGACCTTAATGTCTCTATTCTTCATTGCTTGCTGTTGTTGTCTTGCTCGCTGATGAGCAAAAATATCAGAGAACATGTCATTAAACGGATTTCCGCCATGCATGTTTCCAGTTCTAAAATTAAAATCTGGTCTTTGCTGTTGTGGATTGTCGTATTGCTGTCTTTTTTGCGGATCTTTTAAAGTTTCATATGCTTCGTTAATTTGTTTGAACCGAGTATCATCGCCACCTGTTCGATCAGGATGATGTTGCATAGCTTGCTTTTTGTATGCACGTTTGATCTCATCTTGACTAGCAGATTTCCCAACGCCGAGCTCTGTATAATAATCATTCATACTATACTTATAGCACAGAATAGCCCGGTTTGTCAATCAAGAAATTACTTTTTGCTAGTATTTGTGTACAACCCAAACCACGCAGCGCCTGCACCTACGACAACTGATATAAGTCCGCTTTGTTCTAAGCTGGGATCATCTAGTCCCATAAACCATATTACAGTTTTATATAACAGAACAATATATACAGTTAAAAATAAGCGTGGAAATATTCTCCATGCATCAACTGCTTTGGCCATATGTATAACTCTAGCATAAGGATTAGGACCTAAATCTTTAACGCTAGTGTCAACTTCTAAGTCAAGTTTTACTTTCTTAGTTTTGGTTTCTACACTTGCTGGAACAGAAACTTCAACATCGTGTTTCTTTTCTATTGGTGTATCTAATTCTTCTAAACTTTTTCTAGGCATCTTAATCCTCCATCTTTTCTATACACGGAATGTACTGAGTCATAGGGTGATCAGCAATTATATCTATTGAGCCTTTTTTTAGGCCATCCCACATTCCGCTAAAACGATCACTCCATGACATCTTAGCTAGTTTACCTTCACTATTAAAATAGTGCTCTGTGCCAT
>Ga0208897_1000814_pt1 | contig 13572 bp, 8 predicted proteins | sample ColrivemetaGS697_FD_187594 | JGI IMG/M metagenome (GOLD analysis project Ga0208897, IMG submission 187594) | Estuarine microbial communities from the Columbia River estuary, USA - metaG S.697 (SPAdes) (version 2) | ecosystem: Environmental > Aquatic > Marine > Intertidal zone > Estuary | place...
CGAATAATTGCAGGGTATTCTGCGATCAACGATAATTTTTGTAAAATATTCATATGCATCCTTAAAACCTTGTAAATCGTTAAGGCATTCGTTCTTTATTGCGGAGCTATTTGCACAAGATGCCACACCATCTTTGCCTGCTGCTACTATGATTTGCGATTCAAGTGAATTCTTTCGGTCTATAGAAAATTCTTGACCAATGAAACTTTGAATTTGATTTTTTATACCCAAAAAACTTACCAGATTTTGGTATCTGTTGATTCTTTTTTGCGCCTCTGGGTATTTAAAAAGTTTCAATTGCCCTTTTAACTCTTTTACAAATCCAACAAGGGCTTGGCTATTCAAACAAGCATTACTCTTAGCGGCATCAAATGCTGTAATTAAACTTTTAGTTTTAGCCAATTCTAGATTCATAATCAAGCCATTTTTTTCCTCGTCGGAGAGCTCCGCTGCGTCATGTGCGCCCAAAATCCCTTGCTTAATAGAATTATATAAGTCAGCATTGTAACTGATGCTTGATAAAGAATCTATGGTTTTTCCAAAATTATTGTTCCCAAGTCCTGGTGGGGGTGGTTGCGGAGATGCCCCCCCTCCATTGCTTAGATATAAAACCACAATAAATAATACGGCACTCGCTAAAAAAAGCAGAAGTTTAATTGGTTTTTTCATGAGATATTAAATTCTAATTGGTATTGACCGTGTTTGCTGTCTTTAAACAATCATTTAAATCCTTAAGCTTTGATTTCGTTAATTCGTTATGTTTCGTACCTACACCATTCATATAATCGTTATAAATTCCCTTAATTTCTTTGGCCCAATTTATTTTAGATGCTTTATCTGCTTCATCTGTGGTTTTCAAAATATTAGATTTTAATGTTTTGGCCCTAGAAATTTTCTCCGCAGGAAAGTCTTGCAGGGTGGTTGAGTTATTAGTTTGTTGATTACTCGGGGGTGTGCTACGGGAGTTATTGTTTGTGTTTTGGGTAGGAGGTTGGTTGTTTGGCCTTTGTGGGGTGGCTTGCCCTGGAACGGGCACATTCAAGCCAAAGCGCTCATTGAGTATTTGGATTTCTTTTGATTCTTTAATGATAGAATTATCACTTTTCAGGTCTCTTTCATTTTCTGCCTTGCGGTATTGGTTGTTTTCGGTGTATTTCAACCAGACTTGGCCAAAGGGATGTTTATTATCGTTAGTGACAATAAGTATACCCTTTATATTTTCATGATTGATAAAATTTTCTTTTAGTGAATCGATTTGTTGCTCTTCGGGATTTGGTACGGGTTTAGGTTGATTTGGTGCTGGCACATTTAATCCAAATCTAACATTGATCAGACGTATTGACTTGGCATCTTTAATGACTGATTCAGAATTTTTTAAATCCTGAATATTTTTGGCTCTTCGATATTCATTTTGATCGGTGTATTTAAGGTAATCTGTTCCAAATGAATTTTTGAAATTATTTATTTTGCTTGCCTTGATTGGTTTATGGTTTAAAAATGCTTGCTTTAGGCTATCAACATGAACTGGTGGTGTTGGTGGCCCGCCATATAAGAAGGATGGCGTCTTGTATATAAAACTTGCAAACCCACCGCCAATAATAATGAGTATTGCTGCAACGAATGCCAAATTATTAATGAGCTTTTTCTTCTTATCTTGTTGGGCTTTTAATAATAAAAGTTGGTTGCGTTCTTCTTCATTTTTATTGGCAATTTGTGCGTTGTACGCATGAATTTCAGCTTGAATATTTCTAGGTATATTTTCTTTTATTTTGAGTTGCTCGAAATAAGCAGCTGCGGTTCTCAAGTCTCTATTGCGATGTGCTTCAAAAATCTGGTGAATTAAGTCATTTTCTTTTTCGCTTTCAATTTTGGTCTTATTGCGCAAATCAATTGCAGCTTTTTTGTCTTCTAAGTGTTTAACTACGGCAGGGTCGATAAGGCTTTTGTTTTCAACGCGGTTATATATTGAAAGTGCATCATCTATATGACCTAACTTGAGTGCCTGGCTAATTTCGCTTGCAGCTTCATTGGCGCGCCTTTGTAGCTCTTTTTGTTTTCGCTCGGCTATTAATTTTTGTTCGAGCTCATCGGCAATCTTTTGTTGGTGAGACTGTTCTGCTTCTGCAAGGTTTATAAAATTGAGTTTGCTTCTTGTTGCGGCGTCGACAAACGGTACTTCTTTGAATTGCCCAGGGGCCAATTCTTGTGTTGGGATAAAAGTAAATTCACCATAAGCTGCAAAGGGCACATTGCCAGAGAGGTAGGCATCTAATTTACTAGAGTCTGCATAGTAAGCAAATGCACTCGTTTGTTCATGAATTGTCTTGCGATCAGCAGCCACTAATGTTAGGCTTGCAAGTGCCGCATTGATTTCTTCAGCGGTGAAATTATTATGATTTCCTTCTTTCACTCGGCTCTTATAGAATTTTGACAGCTTATTTAAAAATTCTCTAGGGCTCTGTTTAAAACTTTGGTTGTTATTTATGATAAGTGAGAATACCACATAGCCAGCCCTTCCTGGGCCATTAGGTGTATATTCACTTATATCTGTCTCTACGAAGGAAACGATGAATTTATTATCTATATATTGTGTTATGTAGAATCCTTTGTCGTTTACATTATAGGACAGGGTTCGATGTTTGTCGGTTTGTTTGGCTTTAATTCCTTGTAAATTATGGGTATGAAACATCCCGCCTTTTTCAAAACCGTCACGGATTCCCCAAATAGAAAGCTCAATCTGATTCATGATTTGTTTACTGAATTAAATTAAAACCAAGTTTTTATTCCGCCACCACGTTTGTAACCCATGTCGTGTTCCAATTGCTCTAATAACAGCTTAGGATATTCAACTAAATTTGAATTTGTTAGCGGATCGCAATCCTCCAAAAGGTATTGAAATTTAGTAGGGCCTATGGAGTAGGGAAATGATTTTAAAACAAATTTATAGGTCTCTTTAGCCTCTTTACAAGTATTTAAAAAGTTGCGATATTTTGAATTGACATAGCTATCTGCATAACCTTTTTTATCAGGTGACGGGAATAAATCTGCTTTAGTGACAACTAAGTATACGGCATCGGTTTTTTCTAAAATACCGTAGGCAATGAGCTGGGTAAACACCATTTGAAGGTTCTGATCTTGTCTTAAGGTTTCGACCCTATTATTTTCATAATAGTCAATGATAAAGACAAGACATTTTCTATTGTTATTGTCAAGGTATTTCTTGTAGGATTCAAATTCATTGATACCATCTTCGGCAACACTTCTGAATTTCTCTCCAGCCATGTCCAGAAAATTCAATTCTTGGTAGTTCTTTTGTCCTTCATATTTCATATCTACCGGAATAAAATTGATGAATTCTTTGGAGGTAGATTGTGGAAGGTAGCCCTGAGCCATCCCAAGAACTAGTTCATTGCGGTATTTATTACCAGCTTGGTTATCAACCTTATATCTCATCACACCAGTGCTATTTGCATAGGCAAATAAGGAGGCAAGCATCGTAGATTTTCCTGAACCTTTCATTCCTAAAAAGAAAATATCCGATGCATTATTTCTCAGTGGGGGTAGTTGTTCAAAAGGGATGATTTCTGGTTCTACGATGTAAAAACCTTGTAGGCGTTCGATAAACTCATAGCTCAGCCCTAAATTGGCTAAATCTGAAACTTCAATGATGTGCTTTTCGAGCGCTTCCTTAATTTTTGGAATTTCAATTTTGTTTAATTGAATTAATTCAAGAATTTCTGTTTTGCTTAGATTTTTTTCATTGCTGTGCGTCTCAAACGGATTATGAAAATCATCAAAAACAGGTTCCGCTTCATCGGTATTGAGAATGGTTTCCCAAGATTCTACCTTTGGAGCCTCATCCGTAATACCAAATAGCCTATTGATGATACTGCTTTCTAATCCAGCTATTTCTAAGCTTTCTTTGTCGATATTTTCTTTTTCGATACAATTTTGGATGAAATATTCCGGCAATGCATTGAGTTGTGATGCATTTAACCCACCTTTTATTAATTCATTTAAGGTAAGTTCCATTTTATCATGGATATCTATGATTTCATTAGTAGACTTAGAGCTTATTGTTCTAAGAATAAAATCTACCAATGCTTGTTCTGAGTTTGATCTTGACATAAAAGAAGAATTAATATTGAGTGACATTTTCAGAAATTGGCTTTTTAGGATTGCCGTATCCGATACTTGGTGCAATGAGGTAAGGAGTAAGTAAAAGCAAGTTCGTAATTAGGATAAATATCAAACTTGTAAAACCTAAGTGTTTGAGAATTAATTGCACAGGTTGGTTGATGAGCGTTGTTTTTTCTGCAACAGTTTTATTGTAGGTAAGTGTTTTTTGTGCATTGTCATTTAAAAAACTATTGAGTTTATTGAAGGTTTCAGGAATGTGTTTGTCTAGGTCAATTAGTGCATTATTAATTGCAAATCGTTCCCAACCATTAATTATTTGCTCCTTTTGAGCAAGATACACATTGGTGTTTCCAAAAATTATAGTGTCTTGTCGCAAGAATTTTTGTCTTTCGAAGCTAATTAGGGCTGTTTCAATTGCATTTTCAGCTGCCATTAAAGAAGAATGATCAATACTTTCAATAAACTCGTGGCTCACCTTATTTTTAATTGCAACATCACCAATTGGCAATAGGCCTTCCCCATATTGGTTAATGTCATCTCTAAGGGTAGTCTTTCTATCCCTTAGGTAGGTTTCATATTTGGTGGTATACTCTTGCTTTAATTGCCTTAGTGCTTTGATCTTTTCGTTGGCTGCTTGTTGAATTTCCGTTTTTTCTGAAATTTCTACATTCAAGGAATGTAGTATTAGCATATTCACTGGAATGGCCACAACGATAAAAAGCGCCCAAAGCATTTTAATGCCAATTTTTACACCATCACGTTTGCGATCCATTTTGGCAGCAATCATGATGTCAATAAAATAATAAAGTAATATGACCAAGCCAAAACTGACCGGAATACTTATAAACAGATTGGCGTCATAGGCATACATACTTCCTAGGAAAAGACCAATGAGGATAATAAATAAACTGATGTACTGTGTGAGCTGAATCAAGCTCTGGATTTTGGTAGTATTAGACATGTTGCTGTTTTTTCAAATTTAAGTTGTTTTTATATGTAATCAAAATGTACTTTTTGCCTTCTTGACGGCTAAATTGCTTTGCACAAAAGCCCCTATTTTTCGGTCTACATTCTTCAGTGAGGTCTCTTGTAGTATTTGAAAGATCTGCTTGTTTGTAAGTCGTGGATTGGCGCTTTTCATGAGTGCCACGACACCTGCAACAATTGGAGAAGCCATACTTGTACCGCTCATCAATTCGTACTGATTTGAAGGCACAGTACTTAATATATTTACCCCTGGTGCACTCACACACGACCCATTGCTAGGATTGCGCTTGAAAAAATTACTAAAGCTTGCTTTTTTCATTTCAAAATCTGTGGCCGCCACCTTGATTACTTTTTGACTGCGCTGCATGGGGTCCATGCCAACACGCAAATCTTGGTTACCTGCGGCAATAACGATAGTCACATTATTTTCTTCTGCCATTTGAAATAATTCATTCCAAAATGCGGCTTCGTCTTTGCCATATGTTGTGGCAATTTCTTCTTGTAATTCTGAAGAAATACCGTCAGCAAAAACCTTTCCTAAAGACATGTTGATGACATCAGCATTGTTTTTAATCGCATACAAGATACCGTCAATGACATCGGTCATTGAAAAGGTGCCTTCCTGGCCAGCGGCTTGAATTGGCATCAAAAGACAACCTGGGGCAATGCCACAAATACCTTTGCCATTATTGCTTCTTGCACCAATTATACCTGCAACATGCGTACCATGTTTTCTGTCTGGACCAGAAGTAATAGTTTTGTTGTCCGTAACCACATTGTAGGGCTTGTAAATTTTTCCCTTTAATTCAGGATGATTTAAATCAAATCCATCGTCAATAACAGCTACAATAACCGAAGTGTCACCGATGGTACTTTCCCAGGCTTTGTCTGTTTTTGTGAGTGTGAACGGCCAATTCTTATCGCGCTCGTTTAAAAATGGATCGTTAAATGTCCTGGATGCTTCAAATATGGATTCATCCCAAATGAGCAGTTTGTATCTGTTCATTTTGGTTTTGATTTCATTTTTTATTTCCGAACGCTTGTTTTCTGGAAATTGAAATTGGAGCCGACGTGTTTGGTCGTCAAAATAGACTATTTCGTAATTTTCATCAGTAAATGCCTGCTTGAGGTCAACGGCAAAGTTTCTAAAATTATCAGATTTCTTTTTGAGTGCAATATTTACCACATTTCCAACGATGCGCACTTTAGTTTGATCATCATTGATCAGGTCTTCTTCCTTGATGGGTTCCTTTCTAGCGCGAGGCTTTTCTGGCATGATTTCGTTGTAAATTTTCTCAACTTCTATTGGATCCATATCGGTAGCATAAGTCATGACAGCTGTTGAACACAAGCGCAATAAAAAGAGTAGCAACAATAGTAAAATAAACATTAAAATTAGCCACCAAAATTTTTTACCAAAGCGCTCACAGGCATCTAGAAATTGGGTGAAACCATTGGCAGAGGGGGGGATTATTGGCCTTTTGGGTGCATCTTGAGGTAGTTCTTCTATTTGGTTTGTATCTTGAGGCAAGGCTTCTTCTTGGAGCTCTTCTATTTCTTCGTCAGTTTCTAATGGCTCATCATCTTGAATACTTTGTTCTTCAAATAGATTTGTATCTGCTGCTGTAATTATTTCATCAGGTTGGCTATCAATTGATTCGTTCATCTCTGATTCTTGCGGCTCTTCTGCTGTTTGTGGTTCTTCATTTGTTTCGATTAAGTGCGAAAAATCAGCAAAAGGTATTTGATAGGAGGCTTTGTTTAAAAAAGACCATCCCCAAACTAGTCGTATCTCTTTACCGTCGGAAAGTATGATATTGGAGTCCATATCAAAGACTTTTCTCAGCATGGAAGCCCATGTAAAATCATCTTGACCAGCCCCGTTTGCTAGGGCCTTACATCTGAGCTCTACTTCGTAAAGTAAGGCATTGTAATTTTGAAGTACAATTAAACGTTTGTCCGGAGCAAGTTGATCAATCTCTTGGAAATCACCATTGTCTTCGGACCAAAAATCTATAGAGTTATTAAGTTTAATAGGCTTTAAAAGGATTTGGTGAAATTTCTCCTTAAAATTTTTCTTTAAAAAACTCGTGATAGGTTCATATTGTGTAAAGAGGTATCCATTTCCTTTTGAGACCGGAGCATATTGATCAAAACTTAAAGAATATTGTTTTTTCATTGTTCTTATTATTGTGCCGGATTAAAAGTGAGCCTTTTTGTTTTTTTGTCATAGGTGATATAACCAATTGACTCGGCTAAATTTTTATTTTTCCCTTCTGCTCTAACGTTTCCGTTAAATGATACAAAAGCTGTTTCATTGCCGCCTTCATTTACGAATTGAAATGGGTGCATTAATTTCATAGTTCCTCCTTCATAGGCCCGCACATCTAAAGACATTTCTCCGCTTGCCCTTCGAGAAAACCAAAATGCAGCACATTGAATAGTAACGAGGTCTTTGGTACCGAATTTCGTAAGGTCAACAAAGCAAGATTCTACACCATAACCTGTATTGTCTCCACTCCAAGTAAGACCCGCACCCATATCATGATTGCCTTGACCCCATCCTAAGGGGCCCACATGAGTTGGGGTGGTAATTTCAGTTTTGGTATCAAGGTCTTTGCCTCCATTCTGATCAAATTGATAAGTTATTACCAAATAATCAGCTGAAAAAACATGTGAATTGTTGGTATCTTCATTTTGACAATTGCAACAATTATCTAAAGCATCGTTTATGGAGTGAATTGTTTTTAATGACAAATCAGCGCAATGGTTAACTTTTTTATTTTGATATTGGGTATATAGAAAATAAAGCAACAAAACTGAACCCAACAAAAAACAAAGCCAGGCAAACCAATAGTAGCGAAAGGAAAACCAACTGCCGCTGCGTATACCTCGGTACCACCATTTTCGTGTGCGTGCTTTGTTATGATTTGAGTTCATCGGTTATTCACAATATATTTTACATGAACCATAGCTCCAATTGTGCATATCAGAGTTACTCCATATCCTTACTCTTCTAGGAAATTTACTTTCTAGATCACCAGGAAACACATCAGTCATGCAATGATTGTAACGCTCATCATCCTTCCATCGCACATTGTTTATAATTTTAGGGCCAACCACATCTAATAATATGCTGCCTTGAAAGTTTGGTTTGCTGTAGATGATTAGATGAGCACCACTTGCTATAGCAATTCCGTCAAAGGTAGTATTGACTGCTTTAGGGAAGGCTGCCGAATTGTTTGGATAAAATCCTGACCCTACATATTCACTCGAATTATCTTCAACATATACTTTGGAGATATTGTTATTTACAGGTGCCCCTCCCATAATTAATCCTGTAAAATGGACAGCACAGTTTTCCGTGGGAGCTTGGGGAATAGAGTCCTTTAATCGTTCCAAAGAATCTGGATTTTCAAATCCATTGGAAAGGGCCTGATTACAACTACAACATGAATCAAGTTGCTTGTTGATTATTTCAATGCTTTTTTCGATGCGCTGCGTATTACACCCATGCGCGTCTTTATGGGTAAGTATAAGATAGAGTAGGAGTGCTGTTGATGAAATAAATAACAACCACACAAACCAATAATAACGAAAAGCGAACCAATTGAAGCTGCGTATCCATCGATACCACCATTTTCTTGCTGTATGTTTAGCTACAATGGATCTCATTGATTTTCATTTTCCAATTCAACTTTGCCATTACAGCGTTCTTTGATTCGACCTTCCAAATACTTCAATTCACGCTCAACTTTTTGAAAATCTGAGCAATCAGCACTTTTGCTGCATTGTTTGGTCAAAAAAATAATTAATAAGGTGTAGACAATGAGTAGCATGAGGCCCCAAAATCGATAAGCGAGCCACCTAAAAAACCGTTTGATATATTGCCAGAAAGTTAATTTAATCTTTTGTGGCGCAATAATGTTTTGTTTTTCTGGAATTTGATCTTCTGGCACATCTTCAATTATGGATTCAGCGCCACCCTGTACTTTGATATCATTATCGAAATCTGGCGTTAAGTGCATTGAATCGTCCTGAATCGGCTGAGATGTCTGTGTACCTTTGTCAATATTTTCAACTTCAGGAATGGGGCCAACGGTTGAGACTAAATCACTTTCAAAACTCGATTTTGTAAAATGCAGTTCATTTCTAAATTCCCAACCCCAAATGACAGCCCAATTGTTACCATCACTAATTAACATATTGTTTTCAATGTTAAAAGTGTCTTTGATCAATTTTCCCCAGGCTTGTTTTTCTGGATCGACATTAGTAGTGAGACCTGAAGTGATATTTTTAATCTTTTGGAGAAACGTCAGGTATTCTTGTTCAACCTGTTTTTGGTGAACCTCTGAAAATGAACCGAGTGGTTGCATCTTCTCTGGAAAATCACCATACCATTCTACTACGTCTCCATTTTTAACGGGTTGAGTTAGTCTGTTTAATTCAGATGAATTCAATTGGGTTCTTAAAAACGATTGAATTCGATTATAATTGTTGTATAAATACGTTGCGCCATGCGAAACAGGACTATACTTCGAATTTTCCGTTGTAAATATCAGGTTCATTTGTCAGAAAGTCTAAATTCAAGTTGTTGCATTTTTTCAATAATTTGGCTCAAACTACGATTCGAATCAATATTATATTCAGCGAATCCACAATTGGAAATCATGGCTAATTTCATCTTCAAAACGTATAATTGAAAGTTATCAATGAGTGGCGGAGAAACCGCATCTCGAGAGTCCATTTTATCATAAATTGCCAAGAGTGTATTTTGTTGTTCGACATGACTCTTCTTATTCATTAATTTTAAATCTATTTTAAATTCTTCGGCAATTTTCAATACTTCATCAACGCGCTCTGGTTTCATGAAATTTAATCCAAAATTTGCCGAGAAGTCATTGATATACGCTGTAATTAGTGAACTAAGATATTCTTCTGTGTCTTTTGGCGCATTGATTAACTTAGTTTTTTGTTCAAAAAGTTCAATGAGTTCGTTGCGAATACCTAAAATTTCAAATGTCTCAAGTAAGTTATCAACTAATGCAACCATGGCAGATTTTTCTAAACCTTGATTGATAAATGTTTGGAAATTTTCAATATGAAGTTTTTCTTTCCAATGAGTTAATACACCGTCAACCAATTTAGTAGCATTGGTATGAATATGATTTTCCAAAGCTATGTCCAAGTCAATTTCCTTTTCTTTAAGGTAATTCTCAGTAGAGGCTATATCGTCTAATTGTAATTGATTACAAATAATGCGAAGGTTTTCCTCTCTAGATAGGCTACTTGAAATATCTGGAAAAAGCCCTTTAAAAATCAGATAATTTTCGGGCTCCTGTCTTTTTTGGGCATTGAGAAAATTACTATGAATGATGTTATAAACATCAATGTCTGTGACAGATAATGAATTTAAAAAGTCGGGGAAGTTAAAAGAGGCATTTCCGTAAAGTTGCAACAATGATAATCCAATCTCGTTAGATTTTTTAAACGCAACTTTTCTCTTTTGGTCTAGGTTGTCAGAAACATGGTGCTTATGCAGTTTGGCAAGTAATTCATTTCGATGTTCTTTTAGTGCCAAAGAGAATTTATTGATTTTGACATAATTACTTGCTGCGGGCATGAGTTTTTCGATAATTAGTTCGCTACCATCATTGTTGGGTGTTGCTGATAAATCCCAACTTTTGGAAGGATCAACGAAATGTTTTTGGACAAAGGGGTTTTCTAAAAAGCTGGTGCGTAAATTTTGCATGTGTGCTTCGCGTTCAACTTTTATCTTTGTTTCAATTCCGTTTTCTCTTTCAAACGTATCAGTGGAATATTTAAAATCCCTCAAGAAGAAGAAGTTAGAAAAATTAGGCTGTTTTACCGTCCAATTCGTGTGCCATTTGTATTTGAGTGTTATTTGTTCCTCGAAGAATCTTCTAAATCGATTGTCCCATTTATAACTTACGTCGCGTTCATCGTTAACGGGATCAAATGCCAATTGTCTATTAAAGAATGTCATGATAATAAACAAAGGTGAACTCGGCAAACCTTTGAGAGTCTCCTCCCTCTGATTTTCATCTAATCCTATATTATTTGAAATCCATTCATAGAGAAGATCTGAAATACTATTCACTTCGATTTTTTCATCTTTAAGACAGAACAATAGATTGTTAATTTCAAAATCAGAACTGTATTTGTTAAATAAGAATGAAACTTTACCTCTTAAGAACATTCTCACAACAATCAGGTCCTTGATCATTTCTTTGGTAAATTCTTCTCGACTTCTTGCTCCAGGAAAATCTAGCAAATCGGTATTTTGTAAAAAAGGCTTGTCTAGCGCTATTTGGGCATCCACATTTAAAGTAACCTCCGATGTCAATGCGCTCAATTTCGCGATTTCAATCTCTACAAGGGTCTGATTGGCTAACTGAACTTTATATTTATCGGATGTAGAATGTAGGTGATCAAGTTGTTGGACATCTAAGACTGCTCCTTTGCTGCGAAGAATTGCATTTTGGTCAATGTACACAACTCTTGAAAACTGCAAGGCTTCTAAGCCATTGATCAAGTGCTCAAATATTTGAGTCATTTGGTCATCCTTACACCATATAAGGTTGAAAACCTGACCCCAATCTGAATGAGGTATTTTGTGAATTAGTGCACCAAGATTATACCAAAACCCTGATGATTCAATGGTTTGAATATTCTGGCTGTATTTTTTGAAATTTTGTTTAAAATACATGGCGCAGTTCCAAATGTCATCTTCTGTAAGTGCCTCTTGACAGGGACTCTGATGGGCATATTTTTCGTTCAGTTCTTTTATCTTGTCTTTGAATTCTTGTGTTGTCGGGTAGCTTTCAAGTTTTGAAATATCTGAAAAAAAGGCATCTGCAAGAATGTTAACTAAATCACCTGCACTTAAAATTTTAGTTTGAATTGGAAATGCTTCGGTGCCTAAATTTGGATCAATTGTAAAGCGGGTTACCACACCCGTACTTTCTGCATTATTACCAGCAGGATTAATTTCACCAAGAAAGTCATATTTATGATTCCCAATGTTAACCTGAAGGGGGGCCCCATCAACACTTAAAATATTCTGAACTAAATATGATTTGCCCACCTGACTGATTCCAAAAATGGCAAAAACTGGTTTAGAAGAAATAGATTTTCTAATGGTTGCAATTTTTGAGCGATTCTTTTTGATATCGACACTTATCTGATCGAGTTCTTCATATTTCAAATAAGACTTTGTCCATTTATCTGCATCACTATATGTTTGGTATAGTTGATCACATTCTTGCTCAAGTGCTTGAGCAATTTCTTTGCCGTAATTAGTCATGTTTAGTCAATAGATAGGTTAAAATCACCAGAGTCAAGCCAATAGCCGCTTTCATTTGGTAAGGATTGCAACTTTAGCTCAAAATTCATTTTTGAAATATCACCTTGTTCTTTATCCAATATATAGTCAATTTTAAGTTTTTCTTTGTCCTTCTCAACCTCTCTTCTAATGGTGATTTTGAAGGGAAGTTTACCGCGGAGTTGATTTTTTCTATTTTCAACAACATCATTTATACTCGTTGTTTCTGAATGAATTTGTAAACCGAGCTGTTCTTTGATGTTAGAATCATTGAATTGGAAAGTATATAAGTTTTTGGCAGGATAATTATTTGAGTTAACTCGTTTAAATCCTATATGATATGGAATGTCATATACGGTAAACTCTGCTTCGTCTTGATCTTCAGACATAAGCGTATCATGAATTCTCCCATTCTCCAATTTCCCAATAAAATTGGCTGTAGATTTAAGTTCATTCTTCAGATTTGTGGTATCTATTCTAAACCGGTCTAATTTGAATATTTTTCCACCTATCATAGCGAGAAGGCTGCCAACTGCAACCACTGACTTTGGATCATTAATCTTACCTAAATTATCGGAAAAAGGATACCATTTGCCTATCCAATAATTATTAAGGTTGATGATGCGATTTGGATTAACAGGATGAAATTTTAAAAAATGATTATGCAGTTCCAACAAACTAAAAGGCCTACCCGAGAGCAGTATAATTTCGCATTTATATAAATGCATAATTTTTGATATTTGTTCTAATATTTTGGAGTAAGTCAAAATAATAATATCATTCACTTTTTGAGGATTTAGATTCCAAACCAAGGTTTGAAATTTGAATCCAAAATATCTTTCAAAATATTCAAGTAGATGTTGATTTGGGGGATTTTTATCAAATAATTCGTCAAAGGTTAAGGTTTTCGAGTAGGACTGATGTTCATTGGCAATTGACAAATATTTCAGTGCAATAGGAATACCAATTTGATTTATGAAACTCACACGCATCATCTTGGCTTTGTGATCAATTTGAGCTGAATTTCTACCAAAAAATCCATTGATTTTCGCACTCATTTCAGGAATATTCAACTCGATTCCTTTATTGAGGATGACCCC
>Ga0208897_1000823_pt1 | contig 13526 bp, 14 predicted proteins | sample ColrivemetaGS697_FD_187594 | JGI IMG/M metagenome (GOLD analysis project Ga0208897, IMG submission 187594) | Estuarine microbial communities from the Columbia River estuary, USA - metaG S.697 (SPAdes) (version 2) | ecosystem: Environmental > Aquatic > Marine > Intertidal zone > Estuary | place...
GCAGTATAAATTGAAGAAGACTAAAAACCCCGAAGAAAAAAGCCAAGAAATTATTCGAGCCCTCAACTCTCTACGAAAAGGATAGAAAATGTCTACAGATCTTAATCTTACAAGCGAAGACCTCATAGTAATGAAGCACGGTGACAGATGCCCCGTCACCGCAGGGGCGACCCTAAGAAGCACAGGGTGGAAAGCGGGCTATTGGGTGAAGTATGTTGAAAATGAAAACAGTGCTTCTGAGTTCACCGTGGAACTCGCAGACGGTGTGTACGCTACGGGTTTTTTGATGTACGGCAGTGAAGATTACTCAAACGCAAGGCAAAGCAACTATAGGAACTTCACATCCTACCAGCAAAGAGGAGCCCTAGCATCTGCTTCAGGGGCATCTGTCTTGACCATGATTATGGGAGGCGGGAGATTTCTATTTTCTCAATTTGAGAGATTCAATCTTGACGTAAATGGAGACCGTACCATCCCTGCGAATTACGCTCTAAATGATAATCTTAAAGTGTCCGAGAATGGAGTTCTCTGCAACGACACGGACGCCCGTCTCCTAGCCAAAACGGGAGGGACTCTAGCTCTCCTTGTTGGGGTCTGTTGTAAAACTCCTGTGGATGGTAAATTAGGACTCGACCTGAAATTCTAAACCTATAATAGGTTTAGAAAGGAGACAAAATTGAGAAAATCACTACCAGGGATCGGGCATTGGCAAGAGTTCGACAAGATAAATACGACGTTAGAAGTAAATTACACCGTAAAGGTACTAGCTTCAATTCGAGGCGTGACTTATCGTCGAATTGAAGAAACGGAAACTAAAGGGATTTTCCACTTGAGGTTTTCTGTGAAGGGATACGGTGACTTTTTTTTGATGTATTCGGATTGCGACGAGGACTTCGCGAAGAAAGCAAAAAAGTCTTGGTCTGGCATCTTAAGTTATGTGGCCTCTCACCCCAATATCAGATGGGTGGACATTGAGTTCACACCCACTAATTCAATAATCAAGACTGTGATCTCACACTTAAGTAAGAAGTGAAATTAACGAAAACTCTCCAAGAAACACACTAACCTATGTGGGCATAAGATGAACAGAAAAGCAGGACACGTAAAAGATATAATCCTCGATGAGATCGAAAAGAGAGAAGATGAACTTAAAAGATATATACTAGTCAACACCGAATTGGAAGACCACCCTTTCTTCATAGAGCTTCTAGCAGGGAATTTAAAAACTGCCTATAGGAAAGCAAAGAGCTTTAACTTGAAGCAGGTGGTTGCCGAAATCGGACAAAGCGTAGAGGCCAAGCTTAAGGTTGCGAACGAGGCTCATGTAGTAGAAGAGATCCGACAGTACGCCATCAACAAAGGTCAAGACCGTCTGCAAAGCATGATTGATAGTATCATTACCAACCAAGCTAGACTCATGATCAAAGGAAATTGGAGTCGGCCGCGAGGTGTTAAGGGGTTCTCTAATCTTGTAACAACAGCTATCAAATTGTATCGAAAGGAACTCCCCCTCTCGTCACATATACCTAGTAGGGTTTCCCGCATCACCAAAACTAAGGTGGCTGAACATCTCTTGGATTGGTACTTCGACCAAATCGAAGAGAGAGTTGAAGACATGGGAGGGGTTTATGACATATTAGATATGTCAATCCTACTCAACCCTGATAGAGTCCTCCCTAAATCGCTAGAGGTTGGGGGGAGAAATTTATCTTATGAAGACTTCCTCAACCTCCTCCTAAAGGCGAGGAAGAAAATGCGGTTTGACCCAGATGTTTATCTCAACTATGACCCGCCCCCATCTGGAAGACGGGGCTACCTGAGAGCCCAAGTTCAGGTGACTACTACCGACGAAGACACACGGACGCCACTTTTACTCTCTTTTGATATTAAAAGCGACCAGAGAAGAAGTCTAGAAAAAGATATTGAGCGTGTTCTTCAAGCGGTCTCTATGAATACATAAGGGAACTACGAGAGATATAGTTGGAGAGATAGAACGTCAAAGACGTGGATCAGAAGAGTAAGTCAAATGGATTTGATCTGGTTCGTGATACGATTTGGAAAAACCAAGAAGTACCTCCGCCTAATGGTCTGCTCGTAAGGTTAAGACTCAGACCATCTAAAGAAACGGTCATCCTCTTTGTGTGTGATCCCCTTACGCTTCACTTTACCTGTCTTCTTGCCCCGCACGTAACGTTCTAAAGAAGTGAAGTGCCTCCGCTCTAGGTCAGATAGGTCATCAACTGTGATCTTTTCTTCAACCAAAAGCCAAAAACGACTCGCGGCTCGGGCTACCCAAAAGGCATCAGCTTGGTGGTTATTCCATCTCTTAGCCCCTTGACCTTCGGTAGCTTGCTTTGCGGCATCTACCATATCGCCTTTACCCATCTTCCAACCTTTGGGTCGATTAAGAAAAGCGGCGGCGTGGGCTTTGACTTGATTGGGTGAAAGATAAACCGTATCTACCTTTTCGAGCATGAGGGCTTCATTGCTATAGAGAAATAGACCATACATCCCTTCACTATAAAGGTCATTGAAGATAGGGGACTCAATACCTACCCTCATCGCATCATTCGGATATTTCTCTCTTATCTCTCGAATCAGTTCTTTCAATCCATCCCTAAGGTACATGTACCTTGTTACAAAGACTTCAGAAGCCTCTGTCTTCATTGTTCCTTTGTCGAGGAAGCTCCCGTCATCGCGGATAAGCGTCCAGCCGAAGTTCCTTAGACTTGGGTCTAGTCCTAGTATCATATCAACCTCTCTGTTTTTATGGGCAATAGTTCATTTATAAGATAAAGTTCCTACACTGCAAGAAAAGGAGCTTCGATATGTCTGAGAAAGATATGGGTCTATTACCAATAATGTCACCTTTGTTCAATCTCAGGGAGACCTGCAAACAGATGTCTCTCCTCGAAGACCATTTGAATAATGTCAGGAAGAGATGCCCTGATTGTATCAGAAAGCACTTCCTTACGATAGAGGCACTGTTTGAAGAAGCAGTTTCTCTCGACAAAGACCGTGAGTACGCGGAAATTCTTGATGGGAAAGCTCAAGATATCAGGGACTTGCAGGGGTCTTGGTTAGATGACGACAGTGACGAGAACTATCTCCTCGTCGCTCAAGCTCTCCGAGCTATCCGCAAGGAGTTTGCCCCGCTGTGTTTTGATGTCAGGAAACTTGCTAGGGTTGAGAGACTAAGTTCACAGCGACATTTTTGTAGTGGGTATAGTGGTGTTTCTTTTTCTAACCTCAGAGATCTCGCGAAGAGAGCCACTAAAAGTGAAGTGGAAAAAGAAGATGAGGCAATCGCTTCCCTTGTTCGCAGGGACCCAAAGAAGAAACCGCCGAGAAAAGATCTTAGGGAGAATCGGTACAACACAGGCGACCGTGACCTTGAAGGCTTGGGGCGAGGTGACGGCGGAGACCCTCACCTTTCTAGGAGAGACAGGAAGATGAGTAGTCGAAGGTATCTCTGAGGAGTAAAATATGAATCCGTATCGAAATATACTTACAGAGCTGAGAGAATCTCAAAATTTACTTAGTGAGGTAACTGCTATCCTGAAGACATCTGCTTCTAAGGGGGACATAGCCAAAGCGAGAGAATCGTTAAAAAATAAAAGCTACAAAGACCCCGATAGCGGTAAGAGCATCTCTTTCAGCACGGCGTACAATAGAAGTGTCCCTCAGGCCCAGAAAGATTACGCAAAGGCATTGAAGTCGTTGCCTTCGGATAAAAAAAAAGAGGATGACGACGACAACCCCCTTGACGACCTTAACGAGGAGCAACTCGACTTACTTGAACGTGTTTCTAAAGGGCGTGATGTCTCGAACATGTCCCTCGTTGAAGAGAGGGTGCTTAGAGAGTCTTTAGCTATCCTCCTAGAGTCTCAGGACGAACTCGAAAAGGAGGGTGAGCCAGAGCCCCCTAAGAAAGCGGAGCGTAAGAAGAAACGTAAGTACGTGAAGAAGGTCAAAGAGAAGGTCAAAGAGAAGGTCAAAAAAGAGATCAAGCCTCAAGACGACGACGACCTTGAGTTCATTGACATTGATGAACTTATTGACGTTGAGGAGTTATCTGAAGTGCATTCAGATGACGCCAACCCCCTTTCTTCTGCCCTAGATAAGAAAGATAAGAGCAGGAGGAAGTTCGTTCAACAGGAACTGCTGAAGGAAGATGAGAAAGCGGAAAAGAGCAGGGACTCAATTCTGGACACTTTAACCCAATCTATTGACACGATCTCCATTAAGGCCAATGAGGATCTGGAGAGTCAAATAAAAGAGCTCAAAGAAGACCTGAGTAAATCTGGGATATCTGAGTCCAAGAAGAGAGAAATAGAAGACTCGATAGAAGATCTTCAAGACCAGAAAGATATCTTAACCCTTAACATTAAAAGCACTCAAGAGGGTTACCGTAAAGCTCTCACAGAGGCGGTTAAGGACATCCCTGATTTCGACGCGGAGCAGTCTAAGGAGCTATCTGAATCCTATTCGTCAATGGGAGCGGATTTAATATCGAAGGTTGAAGATCCCGCAGAGCTCAACACTTACATAGAAGACCAGATCAGCGAGCTGGAGTCTATAAGCAAAGATGACCCCGACTACCCTAAGTCACTAGGGAAGCTCTTAGCTCTCAAAGCTATGAAAGAGGAAGTAGTAGAGAACCCCACTTTCGGCTTCTCCCCCCCTCGGCTCAATGCAGATCCTGTGTTCTTAGAAGAATATAAGAGGGAAGTTGGATCTCAGCAGAGGAGTAAGTTCAACTCTTTCAGCAAAGAGCAGAGAGATGTCGCTGCAAAGAAGCTGTCGGCACAGAAGGAAGACCTTATTGATATCCTAGAGAGTCCTTCTTCCACAGACGCGGAGAAAAAGGAGGCAGAGAGGCAGATGATGATCGTTCGAGAATCAGAGTCTGCTCTAAACACTGTCCGCCTACTCAATGAAGAAGAGCCTTTGGACGGATTCTCTCCTGTAGACAAGGATCTTCTTGAGCTTGCTAAGGAGAATGAAGGTGTAGTGGAGCTGGTCTCTAATGTATCAAGATCCGACCTTTCAAATGAAGAGATGAGGCAGGTTGTAGAGAACAATCTGAGGGAGTTGCCTGAGGATCAGTGGTTAAAAGTTCTAGGGGCGGGAGATAATAACGCGTTGAGGCCCAGTGATAACCCTTATTCAGGCTATAAGGATACTTTCAACAGCAACTACTGCCCTAACACCCCATCTAACGTAGCGGCGGGCGTAGCGGGTGAAAAACTCGACGATATGTCTAAGTGTCCAAACCCTGTCACGGACTCATTGAAAAACTCTTTGAGGGACTCTTTAACAAAGAACTTCTTGGATGTGCAGACTTCCTTCCAAGCCCTGAAGTCAAAAAAGAAGAAAAGACCCGCTCGAAAGAACAAAGAGCTGGCTGACGTACTCAAGAAGAACAAGGACGAATTCTTTAGCGTCTTGCTCGATAGTAAACATAAAGACGGGACGCGAGTTACAAAGGAAGAGAAGGAAGAGTATAGAAACTTTTTCTTCACTGAGTTGAGAGCTCTCAACTTGAAAAACTTGAAAACGCAAGGTTACCCTATCAATGGAATCGAGGACATCATGCGTAAGATGAACAGGATACGAGGACTAGAGGGCAAGAAGAAGCTTGAAGAAATAGAAGCCCTGAAAAAACTCATGTCCGACATGATGGACTTGAACCCACCAGCTAAGAAGGCATCTATTTTTAATAAACCTTTTATTGAAGGTCGTAATAGTTGCGGAGGTGTTTCAATGCACAAAAAATCAACTGTCTATATAGACTATCAAGAAAGAGCGAAGTCTTTCAAGAAGGGTATGCGTGTGTATACCTTCTGGGAAGGGAACTCTAGCCAGCCTGGTGTAGTCGTAGCAGTTTACCCCGCTATCGGTATGGTGGACGTGGGTTATCCTCACGGCACGAAAAGGCAACCCGTAGAAGAACTTATTATAGATACCTCTAATGACGCGAAGATATTGAATAAAGGCGATTCCCTGAACGGGGAGTCAGAGGCAGTGCCTGTTACTACCAGGCTTGCTAAGACAGTAGCCTCTAAGCATGTGAAGAAAGCTATCTATTGGGCTCAACGCGGTCGAAAGTACAGGCTCTGTAAAGGGGAAGACCCTAAGATGCCGAATTGCCCTCGTTGCAGGACGCAGATGAACCGTTCTATATACAAAAGAAGAGATGGAGTAAGTGATAAATTGTTCGCTTGCAGAAACTGTCTCTTTATCATCAAAACCACAGATGTTGAAGGAGTCTAAAGATGGCATTCTTACGATATGCAAGAGCTAATGTAGTAACTCCTCAACTCGGGGGTTCTGAATGGGACAAGATCAGGGTAGCTTCTGGTTCAAAGCAGATGAATAGGTCTCTTAAAGCAAAGGCGGAAGATATACTTGGTGAAGAATTCACCCCTGACAAGTATCTACTTACCCATGCAACTATCGTCTGTTCCGTAGATGCCATCACACCCCCAAACACCAAAACAGGGTCTATTAAAGAGGGTGGCGTTACTATCAATAGAAAGTACGCTGACTTTCGTATTTCTAAAGACACAGATAAGTTCATCAATAACAACCTAGACTCATGGTCAAGAGGTGTTATTAAGAAGTCGTACCAGACCTTCATCGGAGCTCATAACTTTGTCGAACACGTTCAGGTTGAAGAGCTGTCTAAAGGTAAGATTATAGACGCTGTACTTAGAGACATAGGCGACTCTTTATATGTAGACATCCTTGTGGCAACAAACAAGAAGCACAAAGACCTCATTGAGCAGATTGTCTCTGGCAAAATGAATTCTATGTCAATGGGTTGCTCTGTGGACTTTACTATCTGCACTAAATGTGGACACGTAGCCGCAGATGAGCCTGAAATGTGCTCTCACGTCAAATACGAGAAGGGTAACACCTTCTTCGATGAACAAGGTGTGAAACACAGGGTTGCAGAGCTATGTGGACACGAAGATATCGGGGAAACTGCAGGTGTCACTTTCATTGAAGCTTCTTGGGTTGCAACTCCTGCTTTCCCTGGTGCGGTGGCAAGGAATACTTTAGATATTCCTGAAAAGTGGCTGGAAAAAAAAGCTAGCCTTATAACCGCCGCTTTCGGAGTGGACGAAGATAGCGAAGAAGGCGAAGGGGGTCAGGATAAAGCTCCCTCAGATGGCCTCCTAAAAAAGTTAGATGCTGTCTACGAAGAAGCTGTTATCGACAGATTCAAGAAGAAGCTGGAAACTGAGATCAAGAAAGAAAAGTCTCAGTTAGCTCTACACCCCCCCATCAGCAAATCTACCGTTGAGCAGAACGACACCATCATTAAAGAAGGTGGCTCTATCAACACGGAAGATTATCTCAAAGCATTAGGCCTCTCCATAAGAACTGCTAATTCAGAGCAAGAGGCGGTCTTTAACATAGCTTTGGTCAACAACCACTTCGGTGTCAATGTACCCTCTAGTGTCTATAAGGTCGCTAGTAAGATAGGGAACGCCGAAAACTATTCCTCTGTGGAAGACTTTCTGAAGAAAGCTTCAGAGGTGTATGGTAAAACACTATCAGAAAAAGAGTCTTTCGCTCTTATTCGAATCTCAAAACTTTTATCCCTTAACAGTTTCGGGCAGAGATAAAGTCTTGCCCTTGAACCAATGAAAGGAGTACCTATGTCTAGGTATACTCGTTCTAAGTCTCAGAGGTCTTCTTCTGCCCGAAGGAACCTCCGTTCACGCCGTGCTAACTCAGCTATCCCAGGTTATGACAACCTCGGCTGGGAAGATTTCGGCCACCCCGCTTCAGCAGACCAGCCTAGTCTTGAGGACTATGGAATCGAATCCGATTTCGGTGAGGGTGTACGCAAAGGTCCTTACGGCGACAGTCCTGCACCAGCTTCTTACGGATGGGAGCCAGATCATCCCGCTTCAAGAAGTGCTAGCCTCCGTGACCGAAAGCTCCGTAAAGCTATGGAGCGTAAGGCTGCCAAGTGCATCAAGATTGCTGAGTCTCGTCTCGGCAAGTCTGCGTCTCAGCGTGAGATTGAAGACCTCGCACTCCGCTTCATGGATCTCCCAAATAAGGCGGTTAACACTCGCGTAGCTAGCCTCGACCTCCATATGGGTATGGAAGATCTCGATGCCGATGAAGACGACATCATGGGCATGGAAGACCATATGGGTATGGAAGACCATATGGGTATGGACGACCATATGAGTATGGAAGATCATATGGGTATGGAAGATCTCGATGCTGATGAAGACGACATCATGGCAATGATGGACGATCATATGGGTATGGACGACTTCGATGCTGATGAAGACGACATCATGGGTATGGAAGACCATATGGGTATGGACGACTTCGATGCTGATGAAGACGACATCATGGCAATGATGGACGACCATATGGGTGAGGATCTCGATGCTGATGAAGACGACATCATGGCAATGATGGACGACCATATGGGTATGGAAGACCATATGGGTATGGAAGACCATATGGGTATGGAAGACCATATGGGTATGGAAGACTTCGATGCAGACGAGGACGACATCATGGCAATGATGGACGAACCTGTGGCACATGGCATCTTTGACGAGTATGACCTCGACATGGATGGGATGATCAGCCCAGAAGAGTTCGGAGGTTCAGCGGACGCTTTCAACGCTATGGACAGCGACCTCGACGGCTTCCTCTCTAGGGAAGAAGCTTCTGTCGGACTCGGTGACTCTTTTGGAGAAGAAGCCGCTGAAGTCCTCGCAGAGGAAGTGACTATGCTTAAAGCCGCGAATGCTCGCCTCTCACGTAAAGTCCGCAGTCTCTCTGTTCGCATGGCATCTCAGGAAGAAGCATCTGAAGAGGAAGCTGAAGAGAAAGCTGAAGAGAAAGCTGAAGAGAAAGAGACCTCAAAGAAGAAGGCAAGCACTTCTCGTCGTATTGCCCGCATCGAGAGACTTGCTAATGCTCTCTCTGATTACATGGCTGAGATGGAGCGTCAGGCATCTGAGGAAGAGGCTTCTGAAGAAGAAGCATCTGAGGAAGAAGCTGAAGAGAAAGAGACTTCAAAGAAGAAGGCTAAGGAAGAAGAGGCATCTGAGGAAGAGGCTTCTGAAGAAGAAGCCGAAGAGAAGGAGACTTCAAAGAAGGCTTACCACTCAATGGCTGACGTTCTCGCCGACCTTGAGATAGAAGCAGACGAAGAAGAGATCGTCGCAGAAGATCCTATGGGTCTTGATGCGTCAGACCTTGGCATGATCGACCCTAAGCTTGCTTCAATCTTCACCGCTTCTGACGAAGATGACGAAGATGACGAAGATGCCGACGAGACAGAAGATGGCGATAGCGAGGAGAAGGAGACTTCAAAGAAGGCCTCTTACCGACCAAGCAAGAGAACTCGTCAAGCTTCTGTGAAGACACTCGGTAACATCAGCCGTGAGGCATCTAGCTCAGACGAGCTCTCTAAGCTCTGGGAATCAGCCCCAGACGTTTCTAAGTTCTTCGGGTGATTTTTTAATAACTCGTTTATTGAACTTGTATAACCATGCAACTTGGGTGTTAGGGCAACCTACCACCCTATTCTAACAAACACACTACTCACTTGATTACAGTGAGTATGAGCAAACACATAGGAGATTAACTATGGCTCTACTTGGACAAGCAAGTGGTGGGTTCACTGAGAGCAGTTCTGCACTCCGTATTCTGCACGTCGGTGTTCGTAACACCCTCGGTCAGCTTACTGCAGACAGTTTCACTCAGACTAACCCTCCTGTAACGACCGATACAGATCGCATTAGTACTTCTGCAGGTATGCAGACCAACGTTCTTGGTGTACTTAGCGGGTCAATCGCATTCACTAGGTCTGATGAGGGTGTAAACTTTCACGGTGGACCTACCGCAGTCAACCCCGCAACTGAGCGTGTACTCGGTGTTTTCATTAACAATGCTTCTGGCAATGCTTTTGAGAACCAACCTGGCGTAGCAAGCAACAGGGGACCTTATGTTTCTGCACAGGGTTCTTACGCGAACAGCCTCTATGAGACATCTCGCACTGACGCGGACCAAGCTATCACCTACAGTGCTGGCGACAGCCTCAGAGCTTCTGTCAACGGTTATCTCACTAACGATGCAAACGAGAGAGCTAGTGATACGATTGAGATCGCTATCCTCAAAATTGCCCCAGACTCTAACTCAGACGAGTTGGTTTACGATCAACGCATCTGATTCTAGGAAAGGACGTATAAAATGAGTAACACAGTTGACAATAGCGTAAAACAGAAGATCATCAGCGACTACATCAAGACCCCTCAGGGTCGTGCGAAGCTCGCGGCTTCTATGACACAGCCACTCCGCCTTCGTCGTGACTATACGAGTGTTGGTCGTAAGACCTTCCTCGTTGAGCAACTCCCAGACGGAGCGTTGCCGATTTATGACAAAGATCCAGACGTGACTGCATTTGTAGTTGGTGAAGAGGGTGAGAACATCCTCGCTATCACTAAGCCTCGTCGTGTGATTTTCCCACTCTTCGAGATCGCATCTAACCCTGAGATCCCACTCACGCAGATTAAAGAGCGTCGCTTCGACCTCATCGAGCGTGCTCAGGATCTCGCTAGGGCTCAGATTCAGGCTGCTGAGGACGAGCGTGTATTCGCGATTCTCGACGCAGTCGCGGCTAACGGCTTCGATAGCGTTGCAGGTCAGACTAACGCTGACATCCCTGTCATCGCCCCTCTTAACGGTGCTGTTCTTGCTGATGCATACAGCCTCATCGAGCGTCACGACCTCCGCGTTGCTCGCATCTTCATGAATGCTCGTGACTATGCTGACATCCGTAAGTTCGGTCGTGACATCCTCGACATCGAGTCACAGGCTTCACTCCTCAAGACAGGCCTTCAGGCTACTCTTTGGGGTGCTCAGATCATCACTAGTCGTCTCGTACCTGTCGGTACTGTCTACGCTACCTGTGAGCCTGAGATGTTCGGACGTATCCCTGTTCGTACTGAGCTTACCGTTCTCTCTGCTGATGACCCGAAGGCTCGTACCATCGGTTTCTCATGCTTCGAGAATCTCGGTATTGGTGCATACAACCCACGCGGTCTTGCACGACTCACTGTCACTCGCTAATACCTAGTATTTAGCTTGCGACAAGCCCCTCTGTCTCGGAGGGGTCTAGTCAAGAAGAAACCCTGTCTTCCGAATGGAGGATGGGGTTTTTTTTTATTTCTCCCACATTCTAAATTGATAACACAGTTATATCACAGAAACATAGACAGGAGAATTATGTATATAGATTGGTCAAATATGCTAGAGAAAGCAAATCTAGTGAAACTAAGACTACACTTCGACCTCATGTATGCCCTAGAGACACTAAATGAAAACCCGAGATACGTACATGGAGACGAGCTCCGTTACGCAATCATGCGAGGGAAAGACCGATTAAGCCAAGTATCAGGGCAGGATGGAGTTCTTTTAACAGAGATCGTATCTGCACTTGAAGCAGAGATGAGAAAAAGAGTCTCTCAAGGTAAGCGACAACCATCACGTTAAGTGAAGCTCTAAGGCACTTTCAGAGCCCCTTACCCTCAAATGTCATTAAACATGACTTACACCCGACAGGACACAAAGTTGTAACAGGTCAGGTGCGAACACTAAAACAGGAGAAGTTAAGATGAAACTAACACCAAGAGATAAAAGTGTAGTCCGTTCTTTCCTCAATAGGGATGAGCTGACATACTACGGATCTAAAAAACTCATGACGGACGGCAAGGGGTTAATCGCATACCCGACCGCACCTCTACCTATAGCAGGATGGGAGCGTTTTAACATCAGATTGCAAGACACGTCAAAGTCTGAAGAGGTTATTGTGAGATACCTCACAAAAGAGGCTCATCAGCGAGGTATCCGAGTCTTTGACGCTTTCGGCAAAGAGAAGAAGCCAAAAGAAATTACTCTCACACCTAAAGACAAGAAGGTCATCGAGTCTTTTATCGCAAAGAGGCCTGCACGGTCTAGGAAGCTTGAGTCTTACGGACATTCCCTTGAGTGCTTGCTGACTAGTAGGGTATTATTCCAACATGACGTGACAGGGGACTTTGTGGTTAGAGATCGGAAGTCTCAACGGGATTCCGCGATTCACAGGTGGCATGATACTGTTTTTTCCTATCTCAAGAAGAAGAGTAGGAAGGACACAATCCTCGCAGAAAACTATAAAAACCTCGCTGAATACATGAAGGACATCTTAAGAGAGAAGACCATTGAGTTCAATGAAGTGAGAAGTATAGATAGGAAGCCTAGCGAGAGGCATATCCAAGAGGTCTGGGAGTCTGGTTTGATTGATGAAGAGATCCGTAGGGTGGACGAGGCTATCTCTGACTATCAGCACATGACAGACGTAGGGTTTCAAGACTAATGCATGGTTTAAGACCTCCTAAACTAACGCAAAGAGACAAGAGTGTGATCCAAGCCTTTGTGGATAAGAGGCAGCTTTATTCCAAAAAGCTACTTTCAAACAGCGAAACACTTGAGTGTAAAGTGACCAACCAAGTGCTCTTCTATTGGGGAGAAGAGGGCAAAGTTAAATGGAATAGTTGGGTTTTTAGTCACTTAGATTTCTCTGACTTGTGGCTACGGCATGTATCAAACTATGTCTGTAACAGGTATGGCGACATACTATAATAGTTTATCTATCCTCAGCTTTCTCTACACCAACAAAGGAGAAATGCTATGGACAGGATTGAACAGATAACTAGACAGTTCCTCCGTGAGAAGAAAGCCGCCGACTTCTTGGCAGAAGACAGGGAAGCAGGGGGGCATCGACCTGGTTCTTACATGAGCAGGCAGAACCTCGCACATATGTTGAATCAGGTCATTTCTATCTGCCAGCAAATGGGGCATGAGGAAGAGCTTGAAGATTGGGTTGAGGACAAGATATCTCACGCCCATGCCGCTCTTTCAGATGTCGCGAGATATATTGAATATGGAGACCGCGAACCTTCTTTAAAAATGGCAGAAGACGGCCTAGTCGCGAGTGAAGACGAGAGAATGGCTCACCGAACTTGGACGAAGAAGCAGTGGGAAGAACACCTTGAGAAGTATCCTGAGATGGCCTACTACCAAGGAACTTACAATAGAGGTAAGTTTAACCCCGCCAAAGCTAAAAAGAACATTAAAGAGTTCGGCCTTGAGAAGGAAATAGATGCAGGTAAATTTAAGCCTAAAAAGAAAGCGAGATGGAGATGAACTCAGCTACTAGAGTAGCTTCTGCTCACATGAGAAAAGAAGCCGCAAGTGGTCTCTTTGGGTTCACCAAATCTATCCAGAGAGAGGGTGAGTCAGCCATCAAGAGGGTAAAGAAGCAGGCGGAGAAGATCTCCACACAGCTTGAAAAGAGACATCCTGAAGCAGGGGTCTATTTAACTTTGAGATGCACCAAAGCGGGTTGTGTTCCTTCTAAGGCATTAGCTAAGGTATGTATCTTCAACCGACCCCAAACTAGGGTCTTGAAAGGCCCTATGGGATTTAAGCCATCT
>Ga0208897_1000826_pt1 | contig 13496 bp, 20 predicted proteins | sample ColrivemetaGS697_FD_187594 | JGI IMG/M metagenome (GOLD analysis project Ga0208897, IMG submission 187594) | Estuarine microbial communities from the Columbia River estuary, USA - metaG S.697 (SPAdes) (version 2) | ecosystem: Environmental > Aquatic > Marine > Intertidal zone > Estuary | place...
CCCATATTATTGGGATACCCCCTATATATAGGTAGGGGGGTGGCATAGCCCCTACCTATTTTTTTTTGTCAAGCTTTATTTTGGCAGACTTTCGCAGAGGGGGTCATAGAATAAAACGCGTTTTTAAAAACATGGCACGGAAAATGAGTGCCTTCTAAAATGACCTAGGATTGGTTTAAACCCGTTTCCGCTGTCTTCACCTTGCCAATGAAAGCGGAAGGCTAGGCGGGCTTTTAAACGCAAACAAAAAGCCCGCTCATCTTTTCGATGAGCGGGCTTTGATTGAACGGGGAAGGCTTATGCCTTCGCCTTCGCCTTGGTCTTCGCCTTGATCTTGGTAACAGGCTGGACTTGAGTCACTTGCACTTGTGGCGCATACTTCAAAGCTACTGCCTCGCGTAGTAACTCGCTGATGCTCACGCCTTTGGCGATTCCGTCGGCGCGGAGCATTTCATCTAGGTTAAGTGGAAGGCGAAAAACAACTTTTGCTCCCATGCTTTCTGTGAATTTTGTTGGTCTTGCCATAGTCTGATTTTCGCCGCTTTGGTCGGTAGGCGATCCGTTTTAGGTTTGCACCGATTGGCATTGTGCCTCTCGGTGAAAATGAAACTAGGGGAAGATTTGAAACTGGTCAAAATAAATCGCAAAAAAGTTGTCTGACATTTGATTCATTAAATCGGGCGGTTGGGGTTTTGTATGACAATACAAGGTATGGGTTTTGTATAACAAAAGAAGGGAGGAGGCTTTCGCCTCCCCCCATCTGGTTGGTTATGCTAATTGGGTGTTCCGACAAACCATACGCACCGAAACATAGTCTTGAGGTTCGGGAGTGTATAGCTCCAGAGACTCGAAGAGGTTTGTGATATGGTCTGTCCAGTTGAGTCCATAGGTATCGGAGCATTCTTGGTTGTAGAATGCCTCAAGGATTACCTCGGTAGAAGCACCCTCATACAAGCCGTCTCCGTTCATTGTGTCGGTGATGTCTTGCAGAATCGCCATCGTATGCTTGTGCGATAGCTTGAGGTTGAGTGCCGCGTTCATGAATTGTGATAGGTGTGTCATAAGGATTATCAATCTACACGATAACATTTCGATTGCAATAACTATTTTCAATCTTTTCTTTTGTCATACAAAACACGCCTACACATGAGCGCACACCTTCGCCTGTGCGTGTCATGCAAGCGTGTGTGCCTGTGCGTGTGTCATTGCAACACGATGTTGCAGGGAAACAGAGAGTGCTGGGGAAACAGGCTACCGGCCCAGGTCGGTGACGGGTGAGTTTCGTATGACAATACAATTTTCTATCGACAAAAAAAGAGGGAGTCTTTCGACTCCCTCCTGTGGTGAGACTATCCCCAAGATAGTCCTTCCAAGTCCTCTGGATTGATCCCCAGCTTCTCAAGGTCTACACCTTGAGCCTCCATGATGGAGTCGATAAGACCCACATTGGTAGTGTCTCCGTTCCAAAGCCAATTTTCGTCCTCATCAGAAGGAATGTGAGCCTTCACGATATCAAACGCCTCATAGGTTAATTTACCCCATCCAAAGATTAGGAAGCCGTCCAATCGTCCTTCTGGACTATTACCCAATGCTTGGCGTTGATAGTATTTGATCTGGTCTATATCTTCGTATGACAGACCATCGTTCTTCGCCTTCTCACAAGCCTCCTTGTTTGCGATTAGAATATCATTGAGAGCCTTGTGAGTACCCGCTGGTACTCCTGCGAGGATTTCGATGATTGCTTCGTTTTGTGTCGTAGGATAGAGACGTGTTCCCATAGTGGTAGTTTTGCTCGCTTTGGTCAGTTGAGCATCTGGTTGGTTGGTTGGCTCGGCGGGATTGCCGAACTGCCATCACCTTAACCCAAACGATTCCAAATGCAATAACTATTTTCGGTATTTTCTTTTGTCATACAAAACTCTGGAAAATCCTGGGTGTGGTCGGTTTTGTATGACAATACAACCAAAGGTTTTGTATGACAAAACAAATAATTCTTGACAAGAAAAAGACGAAGCCTTTCGACTCCGCCTTTCTCTTATGTCTACCACCTAATGTTTTTTATAATTGATCTGAAAGATTTCTTTATTCCAACAATTCCGACAATCGCCACACATTCCATCTTGCTTTGAAGATGGGCAATTGTAATCTGTGGCAGATGCTCCGCTGACGCATAGACCTAATCTTTTAGCGGGAGCAATCGGTGGCTGTCCATCAAGCATGAAAGAAGATAAGCGGACGGTCAAATTTTCTGGAATCTTATTGCCAGCATTCACCCAATCGGAAACGATGGATATTTCACGAGTGGGAAGCCAAAATTTAATAGCTGGCAAACGATTGGCGACATTGACAATTTTCTGAAGATGCCATGTGCCTTGGAGATCACCGCTATCATGCCAGCGAAAGTATCCGCTCTTCTCTTTTCGTTGAATGAGGTATGTGATTGCATCTTCCCATGCGACACGTAGTAACGTCGAAAAACGCTTTTCCATTGCATTCAAGACGTTATCAAAAACGTATCGACCTTTCATCGCATAGCAAACGGAACAAATGCTGTTTGCCACCTTGCGGAGTTTGCCACCGGTGATGCACTTGCTTGCCGGTGTACTGTATCCATAGCAAGGCATTTTAGAAGGAGCGGACAAGGTGTGGCAAACTTGTTCCGCTTGTTTGTTTGTGGTGAAGGTGTGTGTCATAAGGCAATCAAGATATCACATGGATAGAACATGGCAAGAACTATTTTCGGTATTTTCTTTTGTCATACAAAACCTTTTGGTATCGCAGTTTGCGATGTCAAACAGAATAGTTTTGTATGACACTACAACCCAATGTATTGTCATACGAAACTATACAGACAAAAAAAAGGAGGGAACCTTTTGGCTCCCTCCTTTCGGAAGAGGTTTAGTTGTGATTCACAGTAAATCCTTTAGCGACTAGATTATTTTTGTAAACTAGACCTTGAGCCGAAGGAGCACTCGCACTTCCGGTGATATTAATAATACCATTGGTTGTGTTGTTTTCGTCTATAAACTGAAGAATGCTGTCGACTTGCCATTGAGGAATCGAGCTATTGTCAATAGTAACATTTTTCAATAAAGGACAATTTCCTATTTCCAAAAATGTGCAATTTGCAAATATTATGGATATGAGAGAAGGACAATTTACAATGATAATTTCACTTGATTGTTCTTCTCTACTGGAAATATATTCCAAAGCAGGGCAATTTCTAACATAAAGTCTTTGTAAAGAATGTTTTCCTAAGTAAATGGATTCTAAAGAAGTCCAATCATCGAAGAACACAGATCCTCCGTAATTTTTAGTAAAATCAAAGGTATCATAACCTGTTACATTTTGAAAGTCCGGATCTAGGGTTAATGTGCCAAATCCGGTTGGTGCATGACGAGATTCTGTAAGATTGACAGCTCCACCGCCGTTTGGAAGAATTGGTCTAATAATAGACTTGAAAGTGTTAATGTTATTAGGGAAATTAAAGTTATTACCTACGAGAGAATAGTCTGCATTCATAAGTCCAGACCAAAAAATACTTTGAGCTGGGAGAGGCAGACCATCACAGATTATTGTTGCGCTAGGGTCAATTAATACTTTTGCGTTTATTATTTTAATTAATGAAGACATAGTGATGAATACTTATTTAAAAACAATCCCAAATGTAATAACTATTTTTGGTTTTGGTTTTGTATGACAATACATTTTGTATTGTCATACAATATAGTATACCAAAAAAATTTGGGAATAGTTTTGTATGACAATATAAAATTCTCTTGACAAAAAGCGAGGGAGGCTACCACACCTCCCTCGCAACTTATGACTACCTCCTAAAATGCTAATGATATTCTTTGTGCATATCTTCCTGCGTATTCTTTGGCTGAATTTAGACAATCGAAATACTTTGTGGATAAAAGCTCGGCTTGAGTGCAGATTCTAACCTTGTAAAGACCTTCTACTTTTGATATGTGAGCGAACATATTATTGTGATTGGTTAAGATAGGGGCGGGGGAGACCCCTATCTTGTTTCAATCAGATTAAGATTGCCTTGACGTTATCCGCTTTGATGGTCATGCAAAGAGGCATTGGCTCATCCGACTTGCGAAACTCGCTGGCAAGGCATAGTGGCTCAATGATCGCCTTTGTCGTTGGTTTTCCATTAAGGAAATACTCAACCTTTGGCTCGAAACTCAAACCGCTTGCGGCGTAGAAGCGAGCATAGTCGCTTCCCTTGTGTTCGATGTGGAATGGATACTCTGCCCACTCACCCCAAGGAAGACCTGCGTTTTCGACTGGTAATGTGCCATCCTCGCGTCCTTCGATGACTACCTTCTGGTTGTCATATTCGATACCGCCACGGATGATAAAGGATGTTACCTTCTCAACTACTGGTGCTTGGCCATAGGAAATGTATTCCGTCTCACCGATAGGAACAATGTCGAGAACCTTTTTGTAGGTCTTGAGTTGCTTTCCAATCACTACGGAAAGATTCTGACCTTTGCGGGTTGCGAGGATGTTTTTGATATCTGCGATTTTCACTTTGTTTTTCGGATTTTCCATCCGTTGTCATTTTATCGGCTGACTTTGTTCCGTAGCCTCATTTGAGACTGGAAACACTATGCCATAGGTTATTCGACATGGCAACAATTATTTTTAGATTTTCTATTGTCATACAAAACTCTGGAAACTTCCGTATAAGAATTTTGATAGTCTGGGGGTTTTGTATGACAATACAACTTTTTGTCTTGTCATACAAAAGGTATTGTGTTATGGTGGAGGGTTTTGTATGACAATACAATAGGATGAGTTTTGTATAACAAAAAAACCCACTCCCTTTCGAGAGTGGGTTTCTTGTTGACTTTCCTTTTTAGCTTGCGATGGAAAGGGCGAGGGCTTGCTTGCCAATCTTGAGAGCATCCTTTCGATGGTCATCGTTTGCCAGCATTGCCACAAAGGATTCCTTGTGGGTTGCCGCTGACCCAAGCATGGAGCGATACTTCCTATCGGATAGAGCGGTTTTACCCTTGCCTGTTCCTTCGCCAGAAGTCCAGTATTCCGTTGCTCCGTTTGCCAAGTCATATAAGGTTTCTCCCTTGTTTCCGATTCCACGGGTGAAGAGGGTAGCGATACCTTCCGCCGCATTCATCGCTCTTGTGGATAGCTTGTCGCTTTTAGTTTCCATGCAGAAGTATCCACAAGCCATTGCCAAGGCATCATTATGATCGCACTTGGATGATTCCAGATATTCCATCACTTCCTTGAGGTTCGCACGTCCCTTGAGAATCGCATTAAACAATTCTGGTAGGTTCTTCATGGCAATATCGGCATTCTTGGTATGATAGACCGAGAATCCAGCATCACCCGCCGCTTGACGAGAAGCAATGAGAGTATTCATGCAAACGATACGCACTACGCTATCGTATGCGGTGACGGCGATTGTGCCATCGTGACTAGCAATGAAGTTCACATAGGCTTTGAAACGATCCTTATTGATGACCATTTCGCTATCGCCAATATCCACGCTGACAAAGAATTTCTTTGTGCCTTCCAGAGTTCCTGCTGTTGTGATGGTAACATCCAAGTCTTTGAATGATTCCTTCATGCAGTTAATCACCTCGCGGTTATTGATAACCCGATAACCCATCTTGGGAATGTGAAGAGGTTTGATCTGTAAAGCGGCATCCAAGTCTGGGCGGGACTTACGCATATCGCTGAACAGGGTCTTGTGATTGGGGATTTCGATTTGAACACCATCGACAATGCCGTAGGTTGGGGATTCGATGATATCGTGAGAGAGAGCATCGAATACAGAGTCGTCGATGATTTCGGTTGGGATTGCAAGACCATGCCATTCTGTTCCTTCATTGGAATAAACGCGGTCGATATTTTCTTCGATTAGATGAGACATATTATTGTAGTAGTATTTTAGGTTTGTGTCATTGGCGGGATTGCCTCCGACAAGATTCAATCTATACTAACTGGAATGAATGTCAAAATAAAAATTCATTTGAAATAACTTTTTTCTATTGTCATACAAAACCCTGGAGATCAACTATTTAATTTTTGTCAAGGAATTTTTCTATTGTCATACAAAACCCTGGAGATCAACTATTTAATTTTTGTCAAGGAATTTTTCTATTGTCATACAAAACCATATAACAAAAAAATCGGGAGATTTTTAGTCTCCCGATTTTCTTTTAGCATTTGATTAGAAGAAAAAGATCATCTCCACAATCTTTCAATTTTCTATTTCCTTCCATCCATTCTTTTATGATTTTCCTTATGCTACTTCTTTGTGCGGAATGAATGACCCTTCCATCTACTACGATATGATAAAGATCATAGCTTGGCATCCAAGTAGCGGTTAAATGTATTTGATGGTTTCCATATTTTACCGATTCGGTGAGTTTGTTATTTATTGCGAAGAAAAGTTTTTCGATTGGATTCATATTAGATATATTGCTTGAGGATTTTTTTGTAGTTTTTGATGTGTGATGGTTTTATTGACCAGAATGTAAAATCCATATCCCACCAGATATAATCGTTGAAATAGCTATCAATATCTGCTGATCCTGCGAGCATTTTAAATCTATTCCATTCTTTTTTGTAATCATCTTTAAGATCGGAAATATATCCAAAGTAACCAGTGACCACCCGATAGAGTGCTTCTTCAAGAATCAAATCTTCATCATCGAAGCAATGGTTATCTTCTACCAGTGCTTTTTTCAATCTCTTCAATAGACGGATTTGTTCTTTTGCATTGAAACTATCTAATGCGGAATCCGCATGGGTTGTGATTGACCAATCCATATCTTCATCATCCAATAAATCCATTTCGTTTTCAATGGCATCGAAGACCATCTTTTGAAATGATTCTAATTTCCTTTTGTTTTTGATGTGGTGCGGCCAGCGGTTTTTGATGTTGTAGCAGAATTCGATTGGTTCTTTATGTGGTGTTGTCATAAGGCATTCAACTTATCAAATGGATTAAACATGGCAATAACTATTTTCAATCTTTTCATTTGTCATACAAAACATCCCATCTCGAAAATTAGTTCAGTTTCCAATAACCATAAATTCTATTTGATTTTTCTCGGAAGTCATGAGTGTCATTTATTACACCATCCACCATTGCACAAACATGACGAGAAACATTCAGAATACATTTGGTTTCTTTTGGTATTTCCAGAAGATTGTTTGATTGAATCCAAATGAGATTAAAATGTTTCATGAGCTTTTTGGTTGTCCGCATTGTCATTCCCTTTGCTACATGAGATGTAGTGTCTCCAAACATTTGAATTAGATTGTTTATGTATTCATGAGCTTTTAGGTATTCAATATCTAATGCGATTGATAAAGATCGGGTGACACAATCGCTTGTATGATGATGGAAACCCGATGCGAATCTTCCACCATCATTGTATTTGAATTCAATTTTTCTCACTTATAAACACTAGCCTTAAATGCTCCCATTATGATGACCATGTATAACCAATTCGTCCATGTGTATTGGATATGTAGAGTAAACAATCCATTCATTGCCCAAATCACAATGAATGGTATAATTAGGATTAACCCAATTCCTACCAAGATTATTCCAATTCCTGTGAATATGAGTTGCGAGTTTTCGTAATCTGGTTTTTCTTCTTTCATCTTTTATTGTTCTAAAGTTTCTTCGTAATCGTCTTCTGATTCTATCAAGTGCCACCCAAGTTCTTTGAGAGCTTCTGATTTTGCATCCTCCAAGGTTTCGGCTTCCACCATGAAAGGTTCTTCCGTATCCAATGTGCAATAGACCATGTATGTTGTCATAGATTTATTCCAAATATAACTATTTGGTAGTCGAAGAAATATAATGCGATTCCTTTAACTATTGCCATAGTCAATCCCAATAAGCAAGCACCAAAATATATGCAAGCAAATCCTAAAATTGCTAGGATTGCATCATCTGGTAGTTCAATGTCTTTTAATTTCATATTATCGGTGGATATAGGTTAGGATTACATCTGTCAAGAATACAAAATAGCAAATCGCAATACTCGATACGAGTAGTGTGAACATACCTTCAATTATTTGATCGAATAGTTTTGTATTCATGGAATCAATCTACCAGCACCCCCAGAAAAACACAAGAACTTTTTCAAATTTTTTTGGGGGGTGGGTTTTGTATGACAATACAACTAAAGGTTTTGTATGACAAAACAAACATGTGTATTGTATGACAATACAACTAAAGGTTTTGTATGACAATACAAGTTTTGTATGACAAAAAATCGGTTGTATGTTTCAACAACCGATTTCTTTTTAATTGTTTTATAGTTTACTTATTGCTCTACCAAGTGCGATTTGGTTTCCGATCTTCCTGTCCCAATTATCCATCATAGAACATTGGGCTGTTCCGACGAGGTTTAATCCTTCTGGTGTTGTGATCTCTATTGTGGTGTTTCCACCTCTGGCACTATACTCAAAGGATTCCCCATCCATTCGTTTAGTGTATGTCTTTGGCCTGGAGTGTAAGACTCTGACCTTGTATCCGCTTCTTCTTAATTCTGCAATTGATGTATTCATGTTCTACCAGTTGTATGCTACTATTGATATTGTTTTCAGTATTATTATATTTGATATAAAAAGGAACAGATAAAACCATTTTTGATTTGTTCTACCTTTCCTTCTAATGTGTCTTCTATATTCCCATGTGTATTGTGTCATGTGCGTATGCGTCACGTGCGGTAATGCAACATGGTGTTCCACTTTGACATAGTGTTCTATTAAAACACATATATCTTTTTTAGAGTAAATGACTTTACCATAATGCAAATCAATTCGCGGGTTTTAATAGTTCCCCCTACTTTATTCCTTTGCCAAACTGATTCGCAAACACATTCGATTCTATCTTTGATAATTGTTTTCATTTTAATTTTCGTTGTATGCCGCTTTCATTTTCCGAAGCATCTTGTATCCTATTTCTTTCCCCAAGTCTCCCATTGTAGCATCTTGGTAGCAATAGTAAACTGGTTTCTCTAATACTATATGTTTGACAATATACTCGGGTTCACTTGGGGGAGCATAGGAAACATTGCTATAATAGTTTATGTTGGTTTTGGTTTTACTTCCTGTTGTGCAACCCACCATAGATAATGATAGGACGATTGGAATAATCATTTTCATTTTTCAAGGTATGATTAGTTTCAAATAGTTTCTTCCTTTGTTGTCTTGGAAAATGTCCGAACTATCTGAATCTCCGATATCATAATCATGAATCTGGATTTTTAGGTTAGGGCAATTTTCCTTGACAACATCTTCCACCATTCCACCAGATACGAAGATCGTGATCTTTGGTTCGTATCCAATGGTCATGGAATTTATGAAGACCTGTGGTTTGGGTTTTGTATGACAAGAGGAAATCTTCTTGACTACTCTTGTTTTCCTTTGCGTAGGAGATTTTAGTTTAGGAGACATATTATTACCTTGATTCTACATCTGGAAGAACGATGAAGGTTTTCAATCGTTTGAATGCGCTGTTGAGTGCGTCCCCGATTGAGGTGTATCCATATTCGATCTGCATATTTCCGTTCTGGTCATCATACTCATAGGCATAAAGATTTTGATCGGGGAATAGGATAAGCGTAAGTGTTGGAATGTGTTTCATATTATTTGTTGGAAAGGTAATCCATCATGCGACCTTGGCGAAACATTGTTGAACTCCAAGATTCATTGGTGAAGCTATTCATAGATAGTGCCAGTAGGGTTGTGGGTTTTGGTTTCTTCTCCAAGAAGGTTATTAGTTTAATGATTATATTTTTCATCTGATTACATTAGTTTTAGTTTTTGTCCTGCTGTTAGCGTATTTTCGTTTTTGATTTTGTTTATTGCTTTTAGTTTATTACCATCGAGTTTATACTTCCGAACTATACTATAAAATGTGTCGCCATGTTTGACAACATATTCTTTTGTATAGTGGGAATTATTTTGCTGGACAGGAATAGCCTTCTTTGTATTTGGATATGTTTTAAGTTCCAACTTTACATTTTTCGTTGGCCAATCTTCCGCTGGTTTCTGATCTATCGGTGTTCCAACAGGGGGAGGCGTTGGTGATGGAATAGGTGTTGGTGATGGAATAGGTGTTGGTTCTATTCCCGCATATTGTGTCTTATCTTCTAGCAAGAACTTTTTATCTTCTGCATTAGAGTTCTTTGATCCAGAGAAGTATACTATTCCGAATACTGCCACAACATGAAGAGATACCACTACTGCTAATGCACCCTTCATTGATATTGCACTTGGATTCTTTTTAACATCCAAGACAGGGATTTCTTCGCTCATATTTTTATTCTGTTGGGTGATTTGGCGGAGGGAAACCACTCCCTCCGCCGACCAACCACCACTAATTTTTTAGCTATTCTTTTTGATGAACTTGCCGTTCTCGTCTCGCATATTGTGGAACTTGTGTCCATTGGGTTTTACTCCATAGTGACAACCATTTCCGCAACAGGAGGATTCTTCCTCATCTTCATCGTCCCAATCGTAGTCTCCACCATCGGAGGAATAGAGATCGGAATCAAATCCAGATTCACCCCGATTGATCTTACTACGCCAATCCTCTTTGTATTCGGCTACCACTTCGTATCGGCAACAACGCCCCTTGGTGTTATTGTAATCGCTTGGAATGCTCACTACATCTGCTGGATTGATCTTGAGGATCATTGTCTTTCCTCCATTACTATCAGAGAAGGAAGGGAGATATGCGATTGAGCAGAAGTGGAGTCCTGCTGAACAAGTCTGATCCTTGTCGTCACATACCCGATTTCTTACCATCTCGCAAACATCACCGACCTTGTTGCTGAATGTTCCAGAGTGAATGTCCTTGTAATCACTACGAACATTCTTGAAGGCGAGGAAGCAACCATCCTCGGTGAGAGGAAGTTCCCCTGCTTCCAAGAAATCGTAGAGTTCATCTACTGCTCGTTTGCTTGGATTGCTCATCAGATTGGAAAGGAACTTTAGCATAGGATCGAATGGAAGACCTTGCCCCATGAAGCTAACGATCCGTTTGGTGAGTGTATTGTGGATGACCTCTCCATTGACGATCAATGCACCATCAGAGATTTCTACCCCTGCATAATCTTCGACTTGCTTTGAGATGTTCACCAGATTAACGAAACCATCCCAATCCTTCTGTTTGATTGATTCGATGATCTGTTTGTATTTCGGGTGATCGTTTGCAATCGTGTAAGATTGCCCATTGATAACAGCACATACTTTGCCGCTACCTGTAATTGTTATTGCCGCTTGTGTGGTTGTATTGCTCATACTATTACTTCTATTTATTTTTGGTTTGTTTTATTTAGTTGGATTTGTTCTCTGTCTCAAGTGCCGCTTCCAGCACCATGCCTTCATTCACTCTCCAACTTGTGAGTGATTGATACATTAACTCTACTAAAGAATTTGGGAATGTCAACTCTCTTTTTGTGGTTTTGATTCTACCATGTAACCATGCGAACAGATTGTTTGTCTTCTTGGAATCTTTTCTTTTCTGGACGCAATCGGAGATGAATACCTTGAGAGGATTCTCGTCTGATAGCTTGGAGAATGTTTTGTGTTTCGAGATTTTGTCAATAACAGAATGATCCATTAGAGAAACCTCATGTAAAACATCCAAGTCGTATGTGACCGATTCGTTGTCAACTAATTCGTTGAATGGTTTTGATCCAAGTGCTTTCAATAATTCCCCACTTCGATTGGCTACCAATGCAACATCTTTTTCTGTCAATCCGAAATATCGGACAACTGCTTGGTATGTGTGTTTATCCTTGACAGATACAATATCTTTACCCTTGTCATCTTTCAATGTTCCTGCATCGAATTTAAATGTATTACCTTCCTTTACGATATAATACTTGGGTGTTGCATCTACTCCAAGATTGTGATCGTTACTATCCCAAGAATCTTTGTGCATACTACCAAGGCTATAAACTACCACTACGCCTTTTGGTTTTCCACAACCACCACCACCAGATGACTTGCGTATGGTTGATACAGCAGGGAGTGAAGATGCCAACTGGAATACTGATGCAGGGAATCCTAATCCGATTAAAGTCATCATATCCTTCTCATCAACCAGATTGATTGCAATATCGGCATTTTGACTCATGCGAACTTCTTGTGAAACTCTTGATATTGCTCCACCACGCTTGAGATCATCGTAGAACCACAAGGCATTATTGTGTAGTGCGGCAAATTCTGAAACGCTCGTCTTGCCTCGACCCCATTGCTTCTTGCAGATGGATATCAGATTGACCTTATCTTTGATAACCGACCTTGGATTTGATATGTCAATGTTTTTCCATTTGACCTTTCCCTTAACCATTTTTGAATTGAGGAAAGACCATTGACCTTCCAGCAAATAATATGCTTTCATGGCATCCAGAAGATTGTCTGAATCCTTCACCATTGCTTCCACCTTGGTAACGAAATCTTTCTTGACCAGTTCTACCTTGGCATTGATCGCCTTGATAGTGTCATCACAATATGAGATAGATTCGCGTGATGGGGTAAAGTCAATCTCGCCAATCTCAAATCGAATAACCAATCCCGCTTTCCGTAGAATGTCGTAGTGATCACCATCCACTTTGTATGTTTCGATTGGATATGTTACACCACCCATGATAGCATACGATTGGTTTAGTTTGTGGAATGACTTCCAGAACGATCCAGTAAAGTCTGGTTTGATTTCATCCCAATCAATTTTCCCTCCGCTGATCGTTGGCTTAACATCGAAGAATCGGAATGCCTTATAGACTGCATGACTGAAATCAGAAAAATTGCTTACCTTAATCGGAATCTGGATTGCTACACCATTACCCTCCTTGGTGTTGATCGAAGACATAAGGGAGATGGATGGCATATTACTTGCATTGAAGAATGCGTTGTAGATGCGTTTCTCGCCATTGTGGATGGAGGTGATAGTGAAGTTATCAGAATAACAAAAGGGACTCTTGCTACCAAGTCCAAGGCAACCGATTTGCGTATTGCTGTTGGTCTTTGTGGACTCGAAATATGTAGTATAAATGGAATAGATATTCTCATGGGAGATTCCTGTCCCGAAATCTTGAATGATTAGCCAAGGTTCAAGCGCATTTGGCAAATGTATATGGAATGGTTTGTCTGGTTGTCCACTTGCTGTCATGGAATCGGCGGCATTACATCCAAGTTCCCTCACGATTGCGAGAGGCTTATCTGAATACAAGTCAGATAAGATTTGAAATGCTTTCCTAGATGCTTTCATCTTGAATTGCGCCTCATCGGTCACGATGCCGATTTGTTCGATGGTAGTGTCGTTGTCTTGTAGGATCATATTAGTGGTTTGGTTGGTTTGGTTGGTGTTCGTTAGAACGCAATCAATCTCTCATAGGTAGTTTCACAATGCAACAATTATTTTTATATTTTTAATTGTCATACAAAACTCTGATAGATCAACTGATAATTTTCTGTCA
>Ga0208897_1000869_pt1 | contig 13168 bp, 18 predicted proteins | sample ColrivemetaGS697_FD_187594 | JGI IMG/M metagenome (GOLD analysis project Ga0208897, IMG submission 187594) | Estuarine microbial communities from the Columbia River estuary, USA - metaG S.697 (SPAdes) (version 2) | ecosystem: Environmental > Aquatic > Marine > Intertidal zone > Estuary | place...
TACTAGACGAGGCTGATTACTTGTCACCTAACGCACAGGCAGCACTACGTGGCGTAATGGAGGAGTATCATACAACAGCACGTTTTATTCTAACGTGTAACTATCCAAATAGAATTATTCCTGCTATTCATAGTAGATGTCAAGGCTTTCATATTGCTAAGATTGACCAAACAGAGTTTACTGCTAGAGTTGCAGAGATCCTTATCACAGAAGGCGTAACTCCAGACTTAGACACACTTGACACATATGTAAAAGCAACATATCCAGACTTGCGTAAATGTATTAACACAGTACAAATGAACAGTGTAGACGGTGTGCTTACAAAACCCAACGAAGGCGACAGTGGAGAAGCAGACTGGAAACTGGATATGGTTGAACTGTTTAAGGCAGGTAAGATTCACGATGCACGTAAACTGTTGTGTGGTACAGTACGTGCAGAAGAAATGGAAGAAATCTATCGCTGGTTGTATGACAACGTAGAACTATTCGGAAGTGACGCTCAACAGGATCAAGCAGTGCTAACTATCAAGCAAGGGTTGGTTGATCATACGTTGGTTGTAGACCCAGAGATTAACTTGGCTGCAACACTTATTAGACTAGGAGCACTATGACATATATTGTAAATGACGCTTGTATCAAATGCAAACACATGGATTGTGTAGAAGTTTGTCCTGTAGATTGTTTTTACGAAGGTGAAAACATGCTGGTTATCAATCCAATAGAATGTATTGATTGCGGAGTATGCGAACCAGAATGTCCAGCGGATGCTATCCTTCCTGATACAGCACCAGGCGCAGCAGAATGGGTAGATTTTAATCAGAAGTATGCAGACTTGTGGCCAGTTATTACAGAAATGCGTCCGGAAGATGTACCAGCTGATGCAGAAGAATGGCATGGCGTAGAAAATAAAATGGAGCACTTTAGTGAGGCTCCAGGAAAAGGAGACTAAATGTTTAGTAAACAATGTAAAGCACACTTAGAAGAAATAGAAATGGGTCCTATTGAACACTTACTTAGAGCATGGAAGATTGGATTTACGTTCTTGTTGTTATTTCCAGTAATGATTATTCACGGACTTGCTCCAAGATTTTTTGTTACTACAGCAACAGACTATATGTCTAAACTAATGAACATTAAAAAAGCAGAACTCAAAAAGAAAAAAGGATAGTCACTTGATAAAAGCAATACTAGCTTGTGACGATTATGGCGGTGTAAGTAAAAACGGTACACTGCCTTGGCCACACAACAGCACAGATTTGAAATGGTTTAAGGATAATACAGCAGGTCATGTTGTTGTAATGGGATCTACTACTTGGGACGATCCTCATATGCCTAGGCCTTTGCCTAAGCGTACAAACGTACTAGTAACTACACGTAAAGATGATTATCCTGGAGCAGATAGTTACATCAGTGGCGATCTAAATGTAGAACTAAAAGAGCTCGAATCAACTTGTTCTGGACTTATTATTTGGAACATCGGCGGGCCTAACATCATTGAACAGTCACTAGGTGTGATTGATGAGTTTTATATTAGTCGTATTCCTGGTGAGTATAACTGTGATACATTCTTACCATTGCGCAAGATTGAAAGTTTGTTTAAACGCACTTGGACAGAAGAACATCCAGGTGTGACATTTGAGATTTGGAAGAAACGCAACACATGAAACAATATTTAGATGCACTTGAATATATTTTAGAAAACGGCAAGGATCGTGGTGATAGAACAGGCGTAGGCACACGTGGTGTATTTGGCTATCAAATGCGTTTTGATTTGCGTGAAACTTTCCCAGCAGTTACTACAAAGAAACTTGCGTGGAAAAGTGTAGTAAGTGAGTTGTTGTGGTTTTTAGAAGGCTCTAGTGACGAGCGTAGACTAGCAGAAATACACTACAATAAACCACGTGAAGAGCTTGTAGGTAAAAATACTATTTGGACTGCAAACGCAGACAAGCAAGCTAAAGATTTAGGTTATACAAATACCGATACTGTAAAAGATTTGGGTCCAGTGTATGGGCACCAATGGCGCACCTGGGATGCACAACTAGGACACGTAGATCAGATTGCACAGGTGTTAGAAGGTCTTAAACACGATCCAGACAGTAGAAGGCATATTGTAAGTGCTTGGAACGCAGATCGTGTACCTGTAATGGCATTGCCGCCCTGTCATACTATGTTCCAGTTTTATGTACAAGACGGAGAACTTAGTTGTCAACTGTATCAACGCAGTGCTGACATGTTCTTAGGTGTGCCTTTTAACATTGCTAGTTACAGTTTACTAGTACATATGTTTGCCAAGCTGTTAGACTTGAAGGTTGGCGACTTTGTTTGGACAGGTGGAGATTGTCATATCTATCAAAATCACTTTGATCAAGTTAAACAACAAATCACTCGTGAACCACACACAGGTCCGCAGTTGTTGATGCCAAAGTTTAATGACTTGGCAAGTTTGATTGCTACAAGTCCACTAGATTATAAACTAATCAACTATACTCCTATGGATAGTATCAAAGCACCTATGGCAGTCTAATGCCTCCTGCAAATGAAATGTCGTGGCAATGGGTAGAAAAGTTTGCTTGGCTTCCTGTACGCAGCGACTGGAGCAAAAAACGTATTTGGCTTAAAACATACTGGTGTGGTTCTCGATACTATGATTCAATGGGACGGCCGCCTATTAAGTTTAGTGCATGGCAGCTAAACTATACAGATCAAGAATATGTATTAATGTTGTTGAGAGAAAGTGGGGAACATTAAACTGCTCCCCACTTTTTAGTTAAGCGTCTCCGTAAATTTCTAATACTTCTTTAACTGCTTCATGTCTTTCAATATCGCCTTTATGAAACTGAACTGTACTAATACGAGTAGCATCAGACTTATCAAGATGATTTATAAAGTCAATAAGCCCATTGTCTTTTAATCTGTCTGCTTGAGCTAAATCTCCTGTAACAACCATTTTTGATCCTGTGCCTATACGTGTTAGTAACATTTTCATTTGATTTGGCGTTGCATTTTGCATTTCGTCTGCAATAATATAAGCATCTTTAAAAGTTCTTCCTCGCATATATGCAAGTGGTGATATTTCAATAACACCTTCTTTTATCATACTTTCAATTTCATTTGCATAAAAATGCTCTCTAAACACATCAAATATAGGTCTCGTCCAAGGTGCCATTTTTTCTTCTAGCGTACCTGGTAAAAATCCTAAATCCTCGTCAGCACTTACTGCTGGCCTTGTAACAACTATACGCTCTACTTCGCCATTTAGAAATGCTTTAACAGCACTTTGACATGCAAGAAGTGTTTTACCTGTACCTGCTGGACCAATACCAAAAACTATGTTTTTATCCGTATCTAGCAATTCTAGGATGTATTCTTCTTGATTTCGATTTCTTGGAAGTATATCAACGTTGCGTTGTTTTTTTGGAAGGAAAGTGTTTAGTTTAACAACATTATTGTTGTTATTTGATTTAATATGTGCTTGCTTTTTATTAGCTCTAGCTTTACCCATTAAGTCCTCCTATGAGTTAGAACAGGGCGAGTGTTTCCTTTGCAGGAAACCTTCCCCTGCATCGTATTTACTCTTTTTAATATTGTATTATATACGTAGTGAATTATTTTCCTATCATTACTATAGGTGATAAATAGTTATAATAAAGCGAGGACAACAATGCCTAATATATTAGACACTCTTGATGTGATAGAAAATCTTAGTTCGATCTATGAAAACGATCGTGCGTTTGCAGTACTTAAAGACTTTGAAAGAGTCATTGATGAGTTAGGGTTGTATGTGTATGACAACTGGGAAGAAGGCGAACTAGCAGCTGGACCAGAAATAGACCGTCACTGGGTCAAATGTAGTTTTATGTGGCCACATAAAAATATGCCAGATCCTGAAGGTGGCAAGCGTTTGCTTGATTATGATTGTAAAATACAATATGAAAAATCGAGTATCATTAAACCACGTCAAATAAAAAAACCAGGAGATATTCGTCCTGGAACTAAAAAAGGTAAACTTGATAAAGTTCCAGTATGGTTAGTGCATATAACTATGCCTAAAAAACTTATCATTAGTATATATGGCGGGGATGTTGAAACTATTGATCTACCAGATACTGAAAGTAAAAATGCAGCAGGTGCGCCGGCACCAGCAGGTGGAGCAATGCCAGCACCAATGCCAATGGCAGCACCAGCACCAGCAGACGGAGCAGCACCAGCAGGCGGCGCAGCACCAGCACCAGGAGCAGTATAATGGGATTAAGAGCCAACGATTTACACGACTTAGTAAAACCAGTTTTTGAAGTAGATAGTTTTCAAAGTAAAATGGGAACAGATGAGGATATTGTAGTAGTAAGTTTTAGTGTATTAGATGAACAAGCTGCAAAAGATCTTGTAGATTTTATTGAAAAGGGTTATGGATTTGTATTAGATGCAGATGCAACACCTGGCGAAATTGAAAATAATGTTTATAAAGTATTTGTAGAAATGGAAAGAAATGCCAAAGTTCCTGCAAATATTTCAAACTTGCTAGACGGAGTTGGAAAACTAGCAGAAATTGAAAACTTTAGATTTCGCTATCATAAAAGTTTTACAAGTTACGAAGCAAATGTAACAAATCTATCAGAAATGATACCGGCGGACCAATTTATCTACAACGATACTATTGTACAAGAAAATAATATGAATCACTTTAAAGACTTTTTTAGCAAGAGCTTTATGGAAAATATTGAAATATTTGGAGATGATTTAATTCTTAAAAGACCGTTTGGCGATGCTATTGGTCTTACTATAAAAGATTTTAACACAACTCATTATATAAACGAAAACTTAGATGAAAAAATAAACATGAATGATTATGCAGAAATATTATTTTTAACTAAATATCTCGGAGATTATAATGTTACTAAATTTGGCACTAAAACACTAACGTTTGAAAACGAAGGACACACGCTTGTCGTTGAAAGACTTTAATAAAAATCACTGCAATAACTGCGGACGTCCATCACATTGTGGCGTTCCATACTATCAAGACTTACAAGACTATAATCAGCCGCCAGTTACAACTAAAATATGTGACCATTGTAGATGCGGACGCTGTACTAATATAGAGGATAATAAATAATGGCTAAAGAAGATTTTGATTTCGATTTTGAACCGTGGATGGCAGAAGAACTAATCCACAGAAGCGACTGGGAAGAATGGTATGAAGCTATGCTTGAAATACTTCCACTATGGGATGTAAACACAATACCAAGAGTAGCAGGCTTTATTGCACAATGCGGACACGAATCAGGTGGATTTAAAGTACTAAGTGAAAACTTAAACTATAGTGCTAAAGCACTCAACACAATCTTTCCAAAATATTTTAAAAGAGCAGGAAGAGATGCAAATGAATATCACAGACAACCTGAAAAAATTGCAAACGTTATTTACGCAAACAGAATGGACAACGGCGATACCGACAGTGGTGATGGCTGGAGATTTAGGGGCGGCGGCATTCTGCAACTTACAGGCAGATACAACTATACCGAGTTTGCCGAAGACGTCGAAATGACACCAGAAGAAGCAGTAGACTATGTGCGTACCAAGAAAGGTGCGCTAGATAGTGCTTGCTGGTTCTGGGATGAAAACAACATCAATAAACATTGTGATGCAATGGACATTCTTAAAATGACCAAACGCATTAACGGTGGTACTATTGGATTAGAAGATCGCAAAAAACATTGGGCACACGCTTTGGATGTGCTAGGCGGCGATGCAGAAATCGAACCAGAAGAAGAAAAAGAACTAAACTTAAATCAGACTATCAAGCAAGGTTCTAGAGGTCCGTTAGTTAAAGAAGTACAAGAGCATTTGGGCATTGAACCTGCAGATGGTATTTTTGGACCAGGTACTGCCCGTCTTGTAAAAGAATGGCAAAGTGCAAACGGATTAGTAGCAGATGGTATTGTAGGACCAAACACGCTGGGAAAGTTATTAGGGTAGGTGGTTTAGGTATGGGCATAAAACTTGCAGGAGTAATGTTTTTAGTGATGTGTATTATGGGTGGCATAGGCTACTGGTATTACAATGACACACAGGAACGCATGGCCATACTACAAGAAAATAATGCTAAATTAGAAATAGCTGTAGAAACAAACGAAGCAGCACTAGAAAGTTTGCAAACAAGTTATGCAAGTGCTCAACAAGAAAACACCAGATTAAATGCAGCATACACAAGTATACGCAGACAGAATCAAGAACTAGCAGAAAAACTAGAACGTATTGATTTAACAGCAGCAGCAATAGCAAATGCTGAAGGCATTGAACGTGCAGTAAACAGAGGCACTGAAAATGCAGGTAGATGCTTTGAACTACTATCGGGGGCAGAACTAACAGACAAAGAAAGGAACGCAGAAAATGACATCGCTTTTAACAAAGAGTGTCCTTGGCTTTACGATACTTATAAGTCTCGCGGCTTGCTCAACGAAACCACAGGTAATTGAAATAAGTGCAAAACCGATTGACAAACCTACACTAACTCTGCCTCCTGTTGACGAACTAAACATGCGCAAACTGGAGTGGATTGTTATCAATGAAGATAACGTTGATGCTGTAATAGCAAGACTTGCAGCAAGTGGAAAGCCTTTTGCTATATACGGATTAAGCGGTGACGGCTACGGAGACTTAGGGCTAAACTTTAGTGACATACGTGCATTAGTACAACAACAGCAAGCTATTATTGCAGCATATGAAGGATATTATCAACAAGCTGAACAAGCAATGGATAATGCTGTTGTAAACGAATAAATACACACATAACTAAGAGGGCATATTATGTGGGAAATGATTCAAAACATGGCGGGCGATCGCACATGGATTTATACTAGTATAGCAGGCAGTATTTTAGGTGCCGTTACACTAGCATATTTAAGCACAACAAGAATAGGATTATGGGGATACGCTAAGTTTGACTTGGCAGTAGACTACCTTGTTGAGCGTTGGGGTCTTACATGGCTCGAACAACCTGAGGATGCATGGAGAAAAAAGTATCCAAAAATAACAGCAAAAATAGACGATCTAGAGGGCAGATTACAAAAATTGGAGGGTAACAATGCCAAGAAAAAAACCAGAACAACTAAAAAGTAAATCACCAGTAGAAACAAAAACAGAAACAGTTGTTTCTACACCGGCACCAGTAGCTGCAACTCCGGCACCAGTAGCTGCAACTCCGGCATCAGTAGCTCCAGCAGTTGCTTCACAACCTATGTCAGGTTATCATCCAGCCGATTTAAACGGTGACGGAAAAGTAGACGAAGAAGAAAAACGAATGGAACTTGAGTTTAGACGTAAAGCACTTGAAGATCAAGATGCTATGCGTGATGCACAGCGCAATATGACTTGGTTTGCATTGTTTGGGTTATTACTGTATCCATTTGCAGTTGTGGGCGCAAGTTTAGCAGGGCTAGATGAAGCACAAAAAACACTAGGTAACATGGCACCAACATACTTCGTTGCTGTTGCTGGTATTGTTGCAGCGTTCTTTGGTGCGCAAGCATACACTAAGAAAAAGTAATCATTACTAACTAATATTGATAGTTCATGCGATAAGTATTTGCATGAACTATTACAGCATATTAGGCGTTGATAAAAAAGCAAGTCAAGATGAGATAAAAAAAGCATACCGCAAGTCGGCTATGGCAACTCATCCTGATCGTAATAATGGTGACGACACACAATTTAAACGAATCAACGAAGCATATGAAACACTAAAAGATCCTAGTAAAAGACAAAAATACGATAATCCAAAACCGCAAGCCGATGTTAATATGAACTCACAAAATATGAATGACATATTTGGTCAGTTCTTTAGACAAGCACAACGTCCACGTAGAAATCAAGATGTTACAATAAATGTAAGAATTACATTAAATGATGTAATGACAGGTAAAGATATAGTTGGTAGATATAGACTTAGTACTGGCAGAGAAGAGATTGCAACTATAAGGTTGCCGGCTGGTGTTGAAAGTGGAATAATAATGCGTTATCAAGGCCTAGGTGACGATGCAGTACGACAACTTCCAAGAGGCGATTTAAACGTACAAATAATTGTAGAAAATCATCCAGATTTTATAAGAGATAGGTCGCATATTCGAACAAAGTGTAGTATAAATGTATTACAACTAATATTAGGTACAAGTGTTATTATAAAAGATTTAGCAGGAAAAGATATAAATGTAAGAATACCGCCTGGTACAAATCCAGGAACTATATTAAGTATTGCAGGACACGGATTACCGGACATAAATGGCCGCAGAAACGGAAATTTATATTTAGAAATAAAAGGAACTACTCCCAACATACAAGATTGGGAAACACTAGACATAATAAGGAAGATAAATGATGGAACTAGTACTGGCACCTGATGGTAGACTAGAAACAAAACTTGAAAGATTTGATTTTGAGTTAATGCATCCTGCACCGGTTGCAATAGATATGATTAATTTAATGCAGAAACATAGCGGGCTAGGATTAAGTGCAAATCAAGTTGGATTTCCTATGCAAATCTTTGTAATGAAAGCATTACTAAACAAGAAACACGGAGATCCTGTTGTTGTAATGAATCCGGTTATAAAAGGTCTAAGTGAAGAAATCGAAGCAGGTGTAGAAGGATGTCTCAGCCATCCTGAGTTGATACTAAAAGTAAGACGCCCAGTTAGTGTAATGGTTGAATTTGATACCTTGACATCTGACATGAAGGATGTTATACATATAGAAGCAAAGTATGACGATATCGATGCAAGAATATTTTTACATGAGTATGATCATTTGTATGGTATTCAGTTTATTGATAGAGTTAGTAAACTAAAACTAGACATGGCAGAAAAAAAGCGCCGCAAAAAAGGAAAGAAAGTTAATGGTTGAACCAAGTAAAGAGTTACAGGCAGTATTTGATAAAGCAGTTAATGATGCTAAAAAACTTCAACACGAATATATTACACTAGAACATTTACTATTTGCTATGCTCTGCGAAGAAACATTTGGAACATTAGTAACAGGCTATGGCGCAGATACTGATCTTATGAGAAAAGAGTTACAAAACTATTTGAAAACAAATCTCAATGACATTAAGACTGAAACAAAGAAATATAAGCCAAAGAAAACTACCACAGTAGAACGTGTACTAAATCGTGCATTTACACAAGTACTCTTCCAAGGAAGAAATGATATTACGATTGCTGATGTTTTTATTAGTATATTAACTGAAAAGAAAAGCTGGGCGTATTTTATTACACAAAAAGTTGGCATTGAAAAAGATAAGTTTCAAAACTATATTAGTGCCGAAACAGAAATCTATGACAATCAAGACGAAAACGAAAACAAAGGCATTGCTAACAAAGCACTACGAGATTTTACTACAGATTTAAATCAACAAGTTAGTATAAACAAAATTGATCCAGTAATTGGCAGAGATGAAGAGATTGAACAAGTTGCTCTTGCATTAGGCCGGCGCACAAAATCAAATGTTCTTATTGTAGGTGATCCTGGTGTAGGTAAAACTGCTATTGCTGAAGGTCTTGCTTATCAGATTGTTAATGGAAACGTTCCGGAGTTTTTAAAAGAGTATAAAGTATATAGTCTAGATATTGGCGCAATGCTGGCTGGTAGTAAATACCGCGGTGACTTTGAAGAACGCTTTAAACTTGTACTAGCTGGCCTTAAAGGCAAAGGCAAAACTATTATGTTTATCGACGAAGCACACATGATTAGTGGTGCCGGTGCAGGCGGCAGTGGTGGATCAAACGATCTAGCTAATATGCTAAAACCTGCATTAGCTAAAGGAAATATTAGTGTTGTTGCATCAACTACTTGGGAAGAATATAGAAAGTTTTTTGAAAAAGATCGTGCTCTTATGCGGCGCTTCCAAAGAGTAAGCATTGACGAACCTGATAGAGAGACTACACTAAAAATCCTTGAAGGTATTAAAACATACTACGAGGAGTTTCATAAGGTTGAAATACAACAAGAGGCACTTGCAGCAGCAGTTGATTTAAGTATAAAATATCAAAATGATAAAAAGTTGCCGGATAAGGCAATCGACTTAATCGATGTTGCATGTGCAAGATTTAAAGTTCGTGATATTACTGAAAATATGGTTGTAACAAAAGATAGTATTCAATACGAACTTGCTAAAATGATTAAACTTCCAGAGGACCAAGTTAAAGAGCGTGAAAGTGAAAACCTAGCACACTTAGAAGATAACTTGAAAAAAGTTGTATACGGACAAGACAAAGCAATCGATGATATTGTTGACAAAATACTTGTAAGTCAAGCAGGACTTAAGAGTGACAACAAACCAGTTGGTTCCTTTGTGTTTATGGGCCCAACTGGTGTGGGTAAAACTGAACTTGCTAAACAACTTAGTAATCAGCTTGGAGTTAAACTTGTACGATTTGATATGAGCGAGTATCAAGAAAAACATAGTATTAGTAAGTTGATTGGTTCTCCTCCGGGTTATGTAGGATACGAAGATAATGCAGGTGGATTGTTGATTGATAAGATTCAAGAGAATCCTAACTGTGTATTGTTGCTTGATGAGATCGAAAAAGCACATCCAGATGTAAGTAGTATATTATTGCAGATTATGGATAACGGCAAGATTACAGGAAGTAACGGCAAAGAAGCAGATGCACGTAACTGTACACTTATTCTTACAACTAACTTAGGTGCGCAAGAAGCAGAAAAGAATACTATTGGATTTAATGACACTATGGATAAAGATTATGACGATGTTGATCTTAAAAAGTTCTTTACTCCAGAGTTTAGAAACAGACTAGATGGTGTTATTACATTTGGCAAACTTAGTAAAGAAGTTATGCTAAAGATTGTTGGTAAGTTTCTTGTAGAACTCAAGACACAAGTACAGAAAAAAGACATCGCTATTAATATTACTGATGATGCTCTTGATTATCTTGTAGACAAAGGCTTTGATCCTAAAATGGGTGCAAGACCATTACAACGTGTTATTGATAACGAAATCAAACGTCCACTTAGTCGTCAGATGTTGTTTGGTGATTTAAAAGCCGGCGGAAGTGTTACTATTGATTATCGAGAAAAAGAGATTAAACTCGATTGCGAAATAGAATATGAAACTGTATGAAACTAAAAAACTACACTATGGCAAGTACTTTTATAAACTTGCCATAGTAAACTGTTGTGCATCATATTTTAGGACAGAGTTTCAACGAGACGGAAGTTTAAAATATGCTAGACGTAGACTCGACAATGTTAATAAACATTATATGCCAAATGATTATGACTGGAAGGTTGAAATACCAGTAACACCAACCTACAACGATGTCATTCCTGTTGAGCATTTTTGGGATGCTATTGATATTTACAGACATCTACTTAAACACACTGATTATAAAATACGATGCGAATCTCAACATTTATTAATCTACAGTAATAATCGAAAAATGTTAGTAGACTTAGGAAATAAACTTAGACAAAAATATATTGAGTTTTGGGAACCAAATCCTGAAACTATACAAGCATTAAGTTCTGAAAAAAATGTTATTATAGTAAGCAAGCCGCCGCAATATGAATATAAAGTTACTCTTGGAAATAAAAAAGGAGTTGCAGCACTTGCTAGATGGATAGAACATAATCCAAAACTTGCATCAATGGGTACAAGAGCTCGTGAAAGTTGTAAAAATGAAGACTATGTATATGGTTATTATTTTTATGTTAGAGACATTAAAACACTTTTAATAATACAGATGATGGCTGGTGATAATATACTTAGGACAGATAAATTTGTTTATATTAAACAATAGATAAATACAGTATGGCAAGTTCAAGTGAAATAATATTATCAAATCAAGTTCATCCAGGAGACAGTACTACTGAAACTGTTACCGGCGACGACTTCAAAGGAGACGGTTACTACGGACGTAGTGATGGGTTTCATACTGTACAATATAGTCTAGATGGATTTATTGGTACAATAGTTATACAAGCTACATTAGCAGTAGAACCGTCTAGTACTGATTGGTTTACACTAAGTGAAACATCACATACTAGTGCAAATGACAGTAGTAGCAACGCAGATGGCGGATTTTTATATAACTTCACCGGAAACTATGTTTGGGTACGTGCGTATATTAGTAACTGGACAGACGGAACTATATCAAACATATTATTAAATCATTAAGGTAAGCACATGAAAAATTTTATTAGCATAGTAATAGAAAACAACGGAATAAATGAAAATAGAGATTTTGTTTTAGATACTATTTTAAATACAGCTAACATTGGATTATTAGAAAATACAATGGAATATGAAATATACGAAAGTGAAAACAATACTCAAGTATTAAGTGTTCCTATTGCACGTGAATTAAATGAAAAGCAACAAGCATACCTTGCAAAAAGACTAGCTAATAAACTATTTGACAAAGGTTATAATAACTTTGATATCGAGTTTAGTATCAGCGAAGCAACCCTTAATGAAGCAGCACCAACTAGATTTATTCCAACACACTACGGTGGACCAGGAGGTCTAAATAATGTTATGCTACACACAGATGGCAATCTTTATTTTCAAAAACAAAGAGACGACGGGCAGCCAGGAAGAGAAATAGTAAGATGGAACGGCAACCCAACAGGCGAAGGTTTTTTTGGTAAATGGAACCCTGCAACTATTAAAGGTACAATAGTTAATGGACAAAGAGTTCCGTATCCAGCAGGAACAAACTTTAGTAATGCACCAAGAGCAGCAGCACCAGCAGCAACAACAGCAGCAGCACCGGCAGCAGCTTCAACTACGCCAACAGGCGGATTGTTGCGTAGAGGAAATAGAGGCGAAGAAGTCAAACAACTACAACGTGATTTAGGAATGACTGGCGACGAGATTGATGGTATATTTGGTCCAGCAACAGAACGTGCTGTGAGAACATTCCAACAAAATAGTGGCTCTAAAGTTGACGGGCTAGTAGGACCTGAAACTCGTGCAGCCATTACAAAGTATCAAGCACCAGAAGATAATAGTGCTCCTGCACAAACTCCAGATGCAGCACCAGAACCAATAGACGGTGGCATTGCTCCAGGAACTACAGCAGGTGGGCCAAGCCAACTTCGACAGCGCCAACAAGGTGCAGATGCAGATGCAGATGCAGTTCGAAACGCAGAT
>Ga0208897_1000874_pt1 | contig 13099 bp, 18 predicted proteins | sample ColrivemetaGS697_FD_187594 | JGI IMG/M metagenome (GOLD analysis project Ga0208897, IMG submission 187594) | Estuarine microbial communities from the Columbia River estuary, USA - metaG S.697 (SPAdes) (version 2) | ecosystem: Environmental > Aquatic > Marine > Intertidal zone > Estuary | place...
AGCTTATGGAACTTTTTAAGTATCAACCAAATTTTAGATTTTATTCTTTATTAACCATTCGTCTTTCAATTTCAGCAGTATTCATCTTTTTTATTATAATATTCTTAAACCTTTCAAGAGGTTTCATATCGCAATACATTAAAGCAAGAAATAGACTTACCGCATTACGAGTAACCGATTTTTTAATTGAAAGGATTCAGACTAAAAAGCATGACGAACTGTCTACAGATGACTTAACTAATATAGAAACTGAGAGAATAAAAGAACAGGTGGAATTATTAAGCGACCAATTACCTAAATTAATGGATTTAGGGAACTCATCTTTTGACAAAACGAGTAAAACAGAAAACCCATTAAAAATTTTAAAAGAAGTAAAAGACTTAGTAAGGTAAAACTGCTAACAACGTATAAAATTAATTGCTAGTTCTAGCCTACTTACGAATCCCGATAGCTATCGGGACTCGCGGATTTTCTATTCGGTTTTTATTTGCTAACTTTTGTGCTTAAAACACGCAACGAAACCATACAGTTATACATTGTCTTTAATTACTAACCTGTACTTTCCTGAAACCTTAATATTTGAAAACACAATGTATTATATTTTCAAAAAACTTAAAAAATGAAAATATGGATTTAGATAATTTCATCTCCAGAAAATATATTAAACAAATAGAATATAAATCGTTTTCACCTGAAAAAATTAATCACGAATGGATAGTATCAACTCCAGAAGTGAATAAACTATTATCAGAAGCAAATAGGTTAATTGGAGAATTAATTGCTTTGGCACTGACGGCTTACGAAGCAGAGCATCAACTAAATTAAAAGAATTATTTTGTAAGTAAATGTTGTGGTAAATCTTCTACTCTTTCACAACAAACTTGTTTCATAACTTGTTGAAATTCTCTTTTCATTAATGAGATTGTATGCTTACCACCTTGTTTTCCTAGAGCACCAACACCATACATAAAACTGCGCCCCATAAATGTAAATTCTGCGCCACTAGCCATCGCTCTTGCAATATCTGGGCCACCTCTTAAACCAGAATCTACCATAATTTTTATTTGATTCTTGTATTTTTTAGCCAAATGTGTCATTGGCACAATTGAAGATTGACCAGCATCTAATTGTCGCCCACCATGATTTGAAAATACTTAATAAATCCTTCAGCAAACTAAATTTTATTTAGATACTAACATTTCTGGTGAAGCAACAGTTCTAAAACCCATATGGTCAGATCCAGAATCTATAGAAACTCCCATTTTTGCAGAAATTCTAAAACTTGCACAATAAGAGGCATGACATAAAAAAGAGCCACCTTTCATTACATATTCTACTTGATAAGGATTGCTAGGACTATATGATTTTTCTGCTCCTTTTGGATTTATAATTGTTTTAGAAATGTCTAATTGTTTATAGTAATTGACGTTAAATAAATCACTAGTAAGTTCCCAAACATTTCCAGCCATATCATATAGCCCAATACTATTTGCAGGATAAGACTTTACAGCAGCAATAAATTCAAACCCATCTTTTGATTCATTTTTAGTAGGAAAAACTCCTTGCCAAGTGTTTGCATTTGCATCTAAAATCGCTGGATCATTTCCCCAAGTAAAAATGGTGTTCGAATTTGTGCCTTGTGCAGCTAATTCCCATTCTGCTTCTGTTGGCAAACGTCTGTTTGCCCATTTACAATATGCAATAGCATCTTCATAGGCAATATGTACCACAGGATAATTGTCTTTACCTTCAATAGAGGATTTTGAACCTTCAGGATGTTTCCAATTTGCACCAGTTTCCCAAGTCCACCATTGTCCATAGTTTTCCATATTTACAACTGCATTTACCTTTTTATTAAAAATTAGACTTCCAGGTTGTAAGATAGAGTCATGAGGCTTTGGTGTATTTGGAGGAAGTTCTTTTTTCATCTCTTCCCAATCAATCTGTCGCTCTGCAATAGTAACATAATCTGTAGCACTCACAAATGCTTTAAACTGTTTATTAGTAACCTCAGTTACATCTATATAAAATCCATCAACAGCAACCATATGTGCAGGTTTTTCTCTTGCCATTGCATACTTATCAGAATTTTTAGCTCCTTGCAAAAAAGTTTTACTTTCTACCCAAACCATTCCTTTAGGAACTTCTATTTTGGGAGTAGTTTTTATATTAGATGATTTAACTTTATCATTTTTACAATTATAGGTCGTTGAAAAAATCACTAAAATGAGAGAAAAATAGATTAGTTTTTTTATGCTGTTATGATACATGCTTTTGTATTTGCTAGATTCAATTAATAAGTGCAACATTTAGGGTTAAAAATAGTTAAAAATACTTCATTCAGAATTTTGTAGTCCAATAATTTTCTTGATCTGTTACTTAATTTATTAATAATCTGGTTAATAGTTTTATGGTTATGAGGTTAAAATCTGTTTTTTTAGATAAATATTGTCTAATGAGTTTGTTGTTATATTCGTTAAGACCTCTTTACCAAGGAGCAAACGGTTGTGCAAAGAAAACATCTATATTGAATATGGAACGTCAAGTTTTTCGGGAAGTAGAAGCCCAAAGACATTTAAAAGAAAAATCGTTATTAGGAATGAACTTCGAGGATATTTTCAAATAAAAGAGGGATTCGCAGGATTAAAATTTATCGAATGGACAAGTTGGAATTCATGCAAATTTAAAATGCCAGGAAAAGAATTTAAATTATTAAACATTGAAAAAGATACGATTGAAATTGAATAAAAACCCACTCAGTACAATGTATAAAATTAATTACTGGTACCCTTCCACTATCGCACGAAAACGAAGATTCGACAAAGTCAACCCTTTCGTGTCGTACTCAGCTCCTCAAAGCCTAAAGACTTCGAACATAAAAAAAACTAAAGCGATCCTTCCGTCACAGGCAATTTATAAATAACTCCTTCAGAGAAATTCACCACCCGCTCCCCGTCAGCGGTATAGGCATTAAAGTAAAAAGAGCCCGTCACCGTCCCATTGACCACATCAAGTTCGTCAATAGTAATCGTACCATCACTCACATACACAATGCTTGCGTTTCCAGAATTGTTGGTTGAATACATGAATTCTCCTTCGGAATAGGTGGCTAAAGCAGTCGCGTTAGCTCCTAAAGTAAATGTCCCTAAAGCTACTGTAGGTACCATTAGCGTGAGCATTCCATTACCGTCCGTCCCAGTGAATGTTAAAACACCTGTCGTGCCCGCTACCAAAGTAGTACTAGAAGATCGCCACGTAAAATCACCGTTTTTCAAACCTACAAAAGCAGGTAAACTCGATTCTATGTTATCTTGACACCCAAAAAGAGTCAGTATTATAAGTAGGGAAGAGAATAATTTTTTCATAACTAAGGTTCTTTTTAAGAATGGGACAAATTTTATTTGTAATTGATCAATTGAGTACCTAAATTCAAAAATATAAAAAAAATAAACAAAAGATTGTAGAAAGTAAAAATATAGTATATTTGCGCTCTCATTAATAACCGAGGTCGAGAACCTCACAAATTAATTATTATGCCAGTAAAAATTAGATTACAAAGACACGGTAAAAAAGGAAAACCTTTTTACTGGATCGTAGCAGCTGATGCGCGTTCAAAAAGAGACGGTAAATACCTTGAAAAATTAGGAACTTACAATCCAAACTTCAACCCTGCACAAATTGAACTTAATGTTGACGGGACTGTAAAATGGCTTCAAAATGGAGCACAACCTACAGATACTGCAAAGTCAATTTTATCTTACAGAGGAGTGATGTTGAAAAATCACCTTGTTGGTGGTGTTCGTAAAGGTGCTTTGACTGAAGAACAAGCAGAAGCTAAGTTTCAAGCTTGGGTAGAAGAAAAGAATGCCAAAGTGGATGCTAAGAAAAGTGATTTAGTAAAAGCAAAAGAAGCGGAAGCTGTAAAACAGTTTGAAGCTGAAAAAGCAACTAATGAAGCACGAATTGCTGCTGCTGCACCAGTTGTAGAAGAAGTAATAGAAGAAGCGGCTCCTATCGTAGAAGAAGCTACTACTGAAGAAGCTGCACCTGTTGAGGCTGCCACTGAAGAAGCAACTCCAGAAGCAACTCCAGAAGCACCAGCTACTGAAGAAAAATAAAAAAATAAATTTTTTTTATACCTTTAAAACCTGGCAAATTTGTCAGGTTTTTTTTATGCATTGAATTATGACAAAAGAAGATTGTTTTTATTTAGGTAAAATTGTCAAAAAATATAGTTTTAAAGGAGAACTCCTCGCAAAACTAGATACGGATCAACCCGATATTTATGAGAATTTAGATGCCATTTTCATTGAAGTGAATGGTACTTTGATTCCGTTTTTTATTGAAAAATCACAACTGCATAAATCGGATTTACTCCGACTGAAGTTTGACGATGTTACAGATGAAGCTGACGCCGATGCCTTGATGAAATGCGACCTTTACTTGCCTTTAGATTCACTGCCAAAACTTGAAGGCACTAAATTTTATTTTCATGAAATTATTGGATTTCAATTAAATGATGAAAATTTTGGTCCTGTAGGTACCGTCAAAGGAGTGAATGATTCTACAGCTCAAGCCTTGTTTGAAGTGGACCGCAATGGAATTGAAATATTGATTCCAATGAATGATGATTTTATTGAAAACCTAGATCGAGACGCCAAAACAATTACAGTCAACACCCCTCCTGGTTTGATTGAATTATACTTAGAATAATGTCGAAACCCTTTCGATTTAAACAATTTAGCATTGCGCAAGACCGATGTGCCATGAAAATCGGGACGGATGCCGTTTTATTAGGTGCATGGACAAGCTTAGATTTGAAACCTAATTCTATCTTAGACATTGGTGCTGGAACAGGGATTTTAGCGTTGATGATGGCACAAAGAAGTGAAGCCGAACTTATAGACGCTCTTGAAATTGACGACGACGCCTACGAGCAATGTGTCGAAAATTTTGAAACCTCTGATTGGGGTGACCGTTTGTTTTGTTACCATGCATCTCTCGATGAATTTACAGCAGAAATCGAAGATCAATATGACTTGATTATTTCAAACCCTCCTTTTTTTACAGAAACCTTTAAAACAACAAATGAAGTGCGAAATCAAGCACGATTTGAAGATGCCATGCCCTTCACCGAACTTATAAAATCAGTCTCCAAATTACTATCCCCTAATGGAGAATTTAATGTGATCATTCCTTTTAGCGAAGAGTTTTCATTTACTAAGTTGGCAGCAAAAGAAGATTTATACCCTTCAAAAATTTTACATATAAGAGGACAAGAATCGAGACCTTTAAAGCGCAGTATGATTTGTTTTACGTTCAAAAAACAAACTGCCCAAACACACGAACTCATTATTGAAATCGCGCGACACCAGTACACAAAAGAATATACATTACTTACAAAAGATTTTTATTTAAAATTGTAGAGTTTTCAAGCGGAATAAGTATTTTTGTACTCACATTATCTAATTCTCATTTTTGATTGTATAAAATTGAATTAAAAACAAAAATTACCGATGAAAGCAGATTTATTTGAAGCACCTGACTATTACAATTTAGATGATTTATTATCTGAAGAGCACAAACTCGTAAGAAGTGCAGCTCGTGACTGGGTCAAAAGAGATGTCTCTCCAATTATAGAAGATTATGCACAACGTGCAGAATTTCCAACTCAAATTATTGGTGGTTTGGCAGAAATTGGTGCCTTTGGACCTTACATCCCCACTGAATATGGTGGCGCAGGGTTAGATCAAATTTCTTATGGACTGATCATGCAAGAAATTGAACGTGGAGATTCTGGTGTACGAAGTACAGCATCTGTACAATCCTCATTAGTAATGTATCCCATCTGGAAATATGGAAATGAAGCACAACGTCAAAAATACTTACCAAAACTAGCCAGTGGCGAATGGATTGGTTGTTTTGGGTTGACTGAACCTGACCATGGAAGTAACCCTGGTGGCATGACTACTAATTTTAAAGATATGGGTGACCATTATCTTTTAAACGGAGCAAAAATGTGGATCTCAAACTCTCCAATTGCGAACGTAGCAGTAGTATGGGCAAAAAATGAAGAAGGACGTATTCACGGATTGATCGTGGAGCGTGGAATGGAAGGATTTACAACACCTGAAACCCACAATAAATGGTCGTTACGCGCAAGTTCTACAGGAGAACTTATTTTTGATAATGTTAAAATTCCAAAAGAAAACTTATTACCTAATAAATCTGGACTTGGCGCACCACTTGGCTGCTTGGATTCAGCACGATACGGAATCGCATGGGGTGCTATTGGTGCCGCAATGGATTGTTACGACACCGCTTTAAGATACAGCAAAGAACGCATTCAATTTGGAAAACCAATTGGTCAATTTCAGTTGCAACAAAAGAAACTTTCGGAAATGATTACCGAAATCACCAAAGCACAATTACTGACATGGCGTTTGGGTGTGTTGAGAAATGAAGACCGCGCAACTACCGCACAAATCTCAATGGCAAAACGAAACAATGTAGACATGGCTGTAAAAATTGCACGTGAAGCCCGACAGATGTTAGGAGGTATGGGCATTAGCGGCGAATACAGCATTATGCGTCATTCCATGAACTTAGAAAGTGTAATCACTTATGAAGGAACTCACGATATTCATTTGCTAATTACTGGATTTGATATCACTGGATTAAATGCATTCAAATAAATTGAATTTAATGAACAGACGTTTAAATAGTATTGCACTCACACTAACTGTGGGACTCACTTTTTTTGGTTGTAACTCAACTACAGATTCCCCTACCGTAAATACTGTTACAGAAACTACAGAAACTACAGCAGATCCAGAAAACTTCAAACTCATTGCACTTGGCGATAGCTATACCATTGGGCAAAGTGTGTGTGATGACTGCCGGTTTCCAGCACAGTTAAAAGACAGTTTGCAAGCACGCTATACAGAACTTGATACTTTTAATCTAGAAATCATTGCACAAACAGGTTGGACTACTACCAATTTGAAAAATGCCATTTCTAATGCGGAGCCATCAACTGATTTTGATTTGGTAACCCTTTTAATTGGAGTGAATAATCAATATCAAAATAGACCTTTTGAACTGTACGAAACTGAATTTATTGAGTTAATTCAGACCGCAATTTCATTAGTTGGAGGCGATGCTTCTAAACTAATAGTAGTTTCTATTCCAGATTATGCCTACACTCCATTTGGTCAAGGAAGTAATGCCTTAAATATTAGCTCACAGCTTGAGTTATACAACAGCTATGCACAAACCTATTGCGCTGAAAACAACTTAAAATACGTATACATCACTGATATTACTCAGCAAGGATTGACCAATACAGCATTGGTAGCTTCTGATAATTTACATCCATCGACACTTGCTTACACAAAATTCGTAGAACGAATTTTACCACTAGCTTTAGAAATTTTAGAATAAATACTATTGGTACAAAGGACTTAGTCTTCAGGCGCTAATTCAATTTCGAGACCTTCCATTTCTGGAGTGATTTGAATCTGGCATCCCAAACGGCTATTGGGCTTGACATTAAAAGCTTCACTAAGCATTGCCTCCTCATCGTCTTGCATTTCACGAAGTGGGTGTTCCGTTAACACATAACATTGGCAAGAGGCACACATGGCCATACCACCACAAATTCCAATAGTTCCTTCGGGAGCCAGTTCGTAAAGTCGAACCACCTCCATAAGATTTAAAGCCATATCCACCGGGGCAGCGATTTCATGTAATTTACCATCACGATCAGTGATTTTTATTTGTACATCTTGATCCATTAATTTATTGATTTTACTACGGCTTTAGGAGCTTCTTTACGCGTCCCATCAAAACCATCGATACCGCTAACAGTTGTATATTTTAACACATAGCGTTTACCAGGATTTATAATCTGATAAGCAGCCTGACACATGAGGGTTGCTTCGTGGAATCCACAAAGAATAAGTTTCAATTTTCCAGGATAGGTATTGACATCTCCAATAGCAAAAATCCCCGGAATATTCGTTTGATAATCAAGTGCATTATTAACCTTGATGGCATTTTTTTCGATCTCAAGACCCCAATCAGCTATAGGTCCGAGTTTTGGGGACAATCCAAATAGTGGAATAAAATGATCTGTTTCTATTCGCACAGGCGATTCTCCAGACTTGGTCGCTTCAATTGCTTCCAATTGATGTTCTCCAATAAGAGCAGTGACCTCAGCGGGAGTAATCATATTGATTTTCCCTGTATTTTTTAACTCTTGAACTTTGTCTACAGAATCTAAAGCCCCTCTAAACTCATTACGTCGGTGGATTAAAGTGACTTCACTGGCAACTTTACTTAGAAAAATACTCCAATCCAGAGCCGAGTCGCCTCCCCCTGAAATAACAACTTTTTTATGGCGGTAGACTTCAGGATCTTTGATGATATAAGCAACGCCTTTATCTTCATAAAACTCTATATTATCTAGCTGCGGCTTACGCGGTTCAAAACTCCCGAGTCCCCCAGCAATTGCAACTACAGGAGCTTTGTGTTGTGTCCCTTTATTGGTAGTCACAACAAAAGATCCATCTGTTTGTTTGTCGATCGTTTCAGCCCGTTCACCTAAAGTAAAACCAGGTTCAAATTGTTTGCATTGTTCCAATAGTTTTTCAGTGAGATCACCCGCTAAAATTTCAGGATATGCTGGGATATCGTAAATTGGTTTTTTTGGATAAATTTCAGAACACTGTCCACCCGCTTGTGGCAACGCATCAATTAGATGGCATTTCATCTTTAAAAGTCCTGCTTCAAAAACTGTAAACAACCCCGTTGGCCCCGCGCCAATAATTAAGATATCTGTTTCAATCATTTTTTAAGCTTCAATATTTATAACCGATTGAATCTGTGGTGCATATTTTTTGATGGTCATTTCAACTCCGGACTTGAGTGTCATTTGATTGACACTACAAGAAGAACAAGCACCAACTAATTGCACTTTGACTACTTCGTCATTTTCAATAGCAATGAGGTTGATGTTACCGCCGTCATTTTCAAGGAATGGACGGATTTCATCCAAAGCTTTTACAACATTTAGTCTAATTTCTTCTGAACTCATAGCCTTTATTTTTTGACCGCAGAACAGCCTGCCATCGTGGTTATTTTAATTGCATCTGTTGGTGGCAATGCCGTATTTCGGCGCACAACTTCTTGTGCTACATTTTGAGTAATTTTATTGAAGGCTGCTTCAATAGGTGTTGCTTCTTGCATCGCTGCTGGTCGACCTAAATCTCCTGCCTCTCTTACACTCTGAACCAAAGGAATATCACCTAAAAACGGGATGTTTAAATCTTCAGCCAAATGCTTCGCCCCTTCCTTTCCAAATATGTAATATTTATTATCTGGTAATTCCTCTGGAGTAAAATACGCCATATTTTCAATGATCCCTAAAACAGGTACATTGATACTTTCTTGTTGAAACATGGCAACGCCTTTTTTGGCATCGGCAAGTGCCACAGTTTGAGGTGTACTGACCACCACAGCTCCTGTAATTGGTAAGGATTGCATGATACTCAAATGAATATCTCCCGTTCCTGGAGGTAAATCAATCAGAAGAAAATCCAACGCTCCCCAAGCTGCATCAAAAATCATTTGATTCAATGCTTTTGCAGCCATAGGTCCTCTCCATACAACAGCCTGATCGGGCTTTGTAAAAAAGCCTATTGATAAAACTTTAACGCCGTAATTTTCAACAGGTTTCATTTTTGATTTTCCATCTACATTGACCGCTAGCGGTTTTTCGTTTTGAACATCAAACATAATAGGGATGGATGGCCCATAGATATCAGCATCTAAAATCCCTACTTTAAACCCCATTTTGGACAGCGTCACCGCGAGGTTAGAAGTTACTGTCGATTTACCAACGCCTCCTTTTCCTGATGCAACGGCTACTATATTTTGAATTCCTGGAATGGACTTTCCTTTGATTTCATTTTTAGGTTGTGTAGAAGCCTCTACTTTTACATTCACTTTGATCTTTGCTTTGGCATATACCAACTCGTGAATCGTTTTTAAGATGTCAACTTCTGTCCGTTTTTTGGCTTGTAAGCTTGGATTGGAAATAGTGATGTCCACAATAACCTCATCTGCAAAAACCATTATATTTTTAACAGCCTTGCTTTCGATCATATTTTGACCTTCGCCTGGAACTGTAATCGTTTTGAGCGCTTGCTCAATATCTTGTTTATTAAATTTCAAAGTTTCTAATTTAGATGGATTCTAAAGTACAAATATACTGTGAAATGTTTTAAAACAGAAGTGGATTTTAGGAAATGATGGGCTTAGAAATTAGAGTTCTTTGGCTGGGTCCCAAAACACAGATTCAAACTGTTGAATTTGGTTGTCTACAATCTGTAAACCTTCATTTTCTAATAATTGCTGCATTAGGTTTGTGCCATCAAAGTGGTGTTTACCTGTCAAAAGACCTTTTCGGTTCACCACGCGGTGTGCAGGCACGTCTTTTCCGTGTGAAGCGGTCATGGCATACCCAACCATTCGGGCACTACGAGCAGCTCCTAGATAAGTGGCAATGGCTCCGTAACTGGTGACGCGCCCCAAAGGAATTTGGCGCGCTACTTGGTAACATTTATCAAAAAAATGAGGTTCTGTAGCCATAAAAATTAAGGAGTTCGCAAGATATTTACCAAGGTCGTTATTGATACAATAGCCGTAATAATTCCAATGCTATAATTCATTCGCTTGGGCGATGTGATTTTTGAGTTTTTAATTTTATCAAAAAATAATATATAAATATAAAGAGCAATAAAGGTTCCCGAAGTAGCCCCTGCAACATAGGTTCCAACAGATAGGTTATCCAATGAAAGTAATTGATACGATAACAGTGTTGTTACTACATAGGCTTGGTAAGGAATCGGAAACACATTCAAAGCAGACATAAATATCCCTTGAAAAAAACGACTTTTTTTACTTTTGGAAGCATCTACTTCTTGAGGGCTTGCGTCGCTTTTGGCTAAGAGGAAAAAGTAAATTGAAATTAAAATAAAAAGAACCAATGCAACCCGCTTTAGAACATCCACTACATCGGGGTGTTGGCTTAGGTATTTGGCGAATATCAATGCTAAATAGGTTTGAAACCCTACAATTATACAGACTCCAATGGAAAATACAAACCCTCGGACGTGGCCTTCTTTTAGGCTGATTTTAGCTGCTGACATATTGAGCATTCCCGGTGGAATTACACCAACAAAGGCAAACGAAAGACCCAAAAGAAAGACAATAGATATATCCAAAATTTAGTTGATTTTAAATCTAATATACGTAATTGCTTTTTGAGTGGCTAAATACTGGTTTTCATAAAAGGTTTGAATGGTGGTCACTTCTTCGGGGCTGCCTTCTTGGCGGTACACATCGTGGTTGGCATATTGGACCTCATGGCCTTGACCATGCAAAAGTCCCAAAGTATAGCCATGCATGAATTCACTGTCCGTTTTCAAGTGCACAATACCAGCATCGTTAAGGATATTTTTGTAACGCTTCAAAAACACATCGTTGGTCATTCGGTGTTTGGTACGCTTGTATTTTATTTGAGGATCCGGAAAAGTTATCCATATTTCATCAACCTCATTAGCAGCAAACAGTTCTTCTATGAGTTCTATTTGCGCACGAATAAATGCTACATTAGGCAATTCATTTTCAATAGCGGTTTTGGCTCCTCTCCAGAATCGGGCCCCTTTGATATCGATTCCTATGAAATTTTTATTGGGATACCGTTCGGCAAGACCAACAGTATATTCCCCTTTTCCGCACCCAAGTTCTAAAACCAACGGATTGTTGTTTTTAAAAAACTGTTGATTCCATTGTCCTTTGAGCGGATACACGGCATCGACTAAGTCTTCGCGTTTGGGTTGAAACACATTGTGAAATGTATCGTTTTCATTAAATCGTTTGAGTTTGTTTTTACTGCCCACTTGTATTCATTTTTGGCAAAAATACGGAAAGTAATCTGGATTACTGGTTTTGTTTTTGAAGTGTAAAAGAGAATTCACTTCCAATGCCTAATTTACTCTCCACATAGATTTTTTCCTCGTGGGCTTCAATGATATGTTTGACGATGGACAAGCCAAGACCCGAGCCGCCTTCTTCTCTTGAACCGCTTTTATCGACTCTATAAAAACGTTCAAACAAACGTGTCAAATGACTGCTTTCTACGCCTTCGCCATTATCGGTCACTCGAACAATCAATTTATCAGACTTTAAATCTTCTACACTAATTTCGGTAGTACCATTTTGATGGCCATATTTAATAGAATTTACTACCAAGTTGGTCAGTACTTGTTGGATGCGTTGGCGATCCGCAGTAACCATAAGAGGGGTTGGATAGTCTTTATCTAATAATAAAGAGATGTTTTTTTTCTCTGCTTTAATCTCGAGCAAATCAAACACATTGGTAATGCATTCTATGATGTTAAACGTTTCAAGAGTGAGGTTGGCATCACCCACTTCAAGTTTGGTAATCATGTCTAAATCCTTCACTATATAAGTCAATCGGTCGATGCCTTTATCGGCGCGTTTGAGATATTTATCTCTAATTTGTGGATCGTCGACAGCACCATCAATCAGCGTGGATATATACCCTTGCACTGTAAAAAGTGGGGTTTTTAACTCGTGAGATACATTGCCTATAAATTCTTTTCTGTATTCTTCACGGATTTTTAAAGCCTCTAATTCTAGTTTTTTGTTTTTGGCATAGGTATCAATTTCTTTGGACAAACTTTCCATGTCGGTGGTGATTGGACTGTTGTTAAAAGAAGCTGCATCTAAAAGGGTTAAATCTTTGTAGATGTTTTTGATGCTATTAAAGACATAGGTTTCCAGTCGTAAATGGAGAATAAAATAAGTAAGCATGAACGAACAAAGGAACCAGAATAAAAGAAAGGATGCTTCTACATGAGAAAAGCTAAATAAAAAAACTGCCAATAAGAGCGTTTGTATAACTGTTATAAAAAACGCTGTTAGTATAGAAAATGTGTGGGAGTTTTTTATTTTTTTATCCATCAAGATTGAAACTTATACCCTACTCCTTTGATTGTTTTAACGAATC
>Ga0208897_1000875_pt1 | contig 13096 bp, 15 predicted proteins | sample ColrivemetaGS697_FD_187594 | JGI IMG/M metagenome (GOLD analysis project Ga0208897, IMG submission 187594) | Estuarine microbial communities from the Columbia River estuary, USA - metaG S.697 (SPAdes) (version 2) | ecosystem: Environmental > Aquatic > Marine > Intertidal zone > Estuary | place...
TATAAAGATAAGAAATTGGTTGTTTTCTTTTATCCAAAGGCAAGTACTCCTGGGTGTACAGCAGAGGCATGTAGTTTAAGGGATCACTACAAAGAATTGATGGATCAAGGGTATGCCCTGGTAGGTGTCAGTGCAGATTCTGTCAAAAAACAAGCCAAATTTAAAGATACCCATCAGTTTCCTTTTCCCTTACTGGCTGATGAAGAGCGAAGTGTCATTGAATTATTTGGTGTTTGGGGTCAAAAGAAATTCATGGGAAGAACTTATGACGGGATACACAGGTACACCTTTGTCCTTGAAAATGAAGTTGTCACCCGAGTTTTTGATAAGGTAAATACAGCCAATCACGCGGCCCAAATTCTCGAATCCTAATTTAGATCAGGAATTTCCCTGCCCTCCAGGTCTCTGAATAACTGTTTTTCATTGATTTGCTCGGCCACCACCTCTGGCAACATTTTTTCCCAGCCAGACTCGTTGTTTTTGATTTTCTGCAGCACATCTCTGGAGAAAATATTCAAGATTTCTGGGTCGTAGTCGATAATGTCGACTACTTTTCCATTGTATTTGAAGAATTTGAATAGTTCACGCATTCTCGGGTGAACGTTCATGTTGTTGCTGGTGATGAGCTCTCCCGTTTCCTCATCAATCATGGGGTATAAATATACTTTTAGGTCTTTGAAGAACAATTTTCCAAATGCCTCCAGAATTCCGCCACTTAAATGCCTATAGTACTTTTCATCAAAAATGGCAACTAGATTATTAACACCCATAGAAAGACCAATGCGCGCTTTCGTATATTCATTAAAATACTCAACCAGTTTATAGTATTCTTGAAACTTAGAAATTAACACGGTGTGCCCTAAAGCGCAAAGCAGTTCAGCCCGATCCAAGAAGTCTCGTTCATCAATTTCTCCAGAAACCTTTAGGTTGGATAAGGTGATTTCAAAGAGTACTATAGTGTTGTTAGGATCCACGGTGGATTCATGGAGAAACATGTCCAATGATTTTTGGAACATATCCTCATTGACTAAGGTAACAGGCCGGAAGCTGCCTCTTATAGCCATAATATTTTTTTTGTACAAAACTGCTGCTGGGAGTAAGTTAACCCCGGACGGATCAAACATCACGGCATCAGTCATGTCATTTTTTATCAACTGAAGACTCATCAGTCGGTTATCAACATGCTTGAAATCAGGGCCTGAGAAATTGATCATGTCAATTTCAAGTAGGTCTTTATCCAGGTGATCATAGAGGTATTTGAGTAAGCTTTTTGGCTTGTGGTGGGCGTAAAAAGCACCGTATATCAGGTTTACCCCCAACACGCCTAAAGTTTCCTGCTGCAATCTAGCCTCATTTTGTTTAAAGCGAATATGCAGAATAATCTCGTTGTATTGTTTTTGATGGGGAGTTAATTGAAATCGGATACCTACCCAGCCATGTCCCTTGTATTGTTTGGCAAAATCAATCGTGGTGACTGTATTGGCGTAGGCAAAGAATAGTTTATTGGGGTGTTTATCTTTGCTGATCCTTTCTTCCATCAGCCCCATTTCATGGGAGAGCATTTTAGTTAATCTGGATTGGGTCACATATCGACCGTCTTCCTCTAGACCATATATGGCATCACTAAAGTCTTTATCATAAGCGCTCATCGCTTTGGCGATGGTTCCTGAGGCACCACCAGCCCTAAAAAAATGACGAGCAGTCTCTTGACCGGCACCTATTTCGGCAAATGTCCCGTATATGTCCGGGTTTAAATTGATCCTTAAGGTTTTAGCCTTGATGGAAGGAATATCGTTAAACTCCATTTCCATTTTTAAAACAGAAGCCATTGAAATCGTTTAATTTCGAACAAAGTTACACAAACTAGCCTGTTTGGCTTTAAGTATTTGTTATAAATTTGGCATAAAATGGGGCAAATAACCTTGCGTTTTTTAGGAACGGGAACCTCTCAGGGAATTCCTGTATTGGGCAGTGATCACCCGGTGTGTTTGAGTCAAGATTTTAGAGACAAACGACAGCGCACATCCGCTTTGATTCGTTGGCAGGATTTCGCAGTGGGCATTGATTGTGGGCCTGATTTCAGAAATCAAATGTTGTCGGCGGAACAAAAAAAATTGGACGCTTTGTTGTTTACCCATGAACACGCTGACCACACTGCTGGGCTGGATGATATCAGACCTTACTACTTTCAAAAAGGTTGTTTTCCGATATATGCCGCTTCACGGGTGATTGATTCGCTCAACGAGCGATTTGCCTACATACTGAGCGATGAAAATAAATACCCTGGAGCACCCAGTGTTCAAATCAACGAATTGAAAGGTCAACAATTTGATTTATTTGGCCTTAAGGTACTTCCCCTTGATGCCCCGCATGGTCCCATAGAAGTTACCGGCTTTAGAATGGGTTTAACTGGCTTGGATGTGTTGGTGCTCAACGCATTGAGGCACGAACCCCACCATGCGCATTTATCACTGAGTGAAGCCATTGAATTGGCCCAAAGAATTGGTGCTAAACAAACTTTTTTCACCCACATCAGCCATCATTTAGGCTTTCATGCAGAAGTGCAAAAAACATTACCTCCGGGTATTTTTTTAGCTTATGACGGATTAGAAGTAGTGGCTGAACTGCCGATGTAGTGACGCATCCATTGAATTAAATCCTCAAAATTTTCCATACATAGGCTGTGGCCAGTAGGGTAGGAACAGAATTTAAGTCGGCAGCCTTCTAGGTTTAATTGCTGTTTTATTTGTTCTGCCCAACTAAAGGGAATTACCTGATCTTGGGTTCCATGAGAGGCAAAAACATTGATTTCCATGGGCCGCAATGGGGTAATGCGCTCATTGATGTACCCACTTAATCCCGCAATTGATTTAAAACGCCCTCTTTTTTGGAAGGCAAGGGCATAACTTAAAATAGCACCTTGACTAAAACCAGCTAGGTGAAGTTCGTGGGCATCTAACTGATATTCTTCAATCAATTGGGTGATCATTTGGTCGATTTGAGCCACAGAACTTAAGGCTTGTTGATCGTCTGACCATTTGCCTTGTTGCTCATCAAAATGTATGGCATACCAGGCATATCCTTCTCCAGCGATGCTGTAAGGTGCTTGAAGTGAAAATACAACAGCGTCCAGTTTGAGCGGTTTAGCTAATCCAAATAGGTCTTGTGCATTACTGCCGTAACCGTGGAGTAAAAAGAGCGCCTTTCTAGGTTTTGTTATGGGGCCCTGAGGCTCGTGAATCAGGTAGTGTAGCGGGGTAGAATTCATGAAACAAAAGTAAACCAGCGTTGAAAATAGCTGCCCAACCAGGGAATTAACCTCTGCTTACCTCTCAAGGCATCAAAAATTCCATGGGCAATAAAAGCCAGGTAAACCAAGTAGATCAACAGCAGTCCCCATATACCGATCCAATAGGGGAGTACCAATACCGTTGCGTGAAACAAAAGGTGAATCCCAAAAGCTTGACGCGTATGAAATCTGGCCAACGGGTATTGAGGCTCATTGTTCATACTCATGGCCATTAAAGCGCCAAAAATAGTCAGGTAGGCCAACAGAGCTATTTGGTACCCAGGCTGCTTACTCATGAATCAAAATCCCTTTTGGGGTAATCACGCCCAAGGCTTTCCCCGTTAAAGCAGCCCCTAAATACAGGCTGTTTTCTGAGGTGCTGTACAAGTCATTTAGTGACTGTGTATAGGTGATGTGGGGATTGAATAGACTCAGGTCAGCTGGTTGACCAACAGCGATCTGATGAGTTGAGAAGCCAAATTCAGGTTTTCCTTTTTGCAACAGCTCAACAGCTTTTTCTGTGCCCATGCATTGGTTGAGCACCCCAAATACGGCCTCCAGTCCCAAAGAGCCTGGTGTAGATAAATCAAACTCTATTCTTTTGAGTTCCGTGTCTAATGGATTGTGGTCCGAGGTCACATAATCAATGTCACCGCTGAGCAGACCTTCAATCAACGCTTGTTTGTCCTCAGCTGTGCGCAAAGGAGGCATCAAGTGTGTATTGGTGTTGAAATCTGTCAGGGCTGATTCATCGGCCCAAAGTTGATGTATGGCCACGCTGCAGGTCACATCTAGTCCTTTGGCTTTAGCCTCAGCGATTAACTCAACCCCTTTGGCGGTAGAAATAGTGGGAATATGCAACTTACCACCACAGTACGCTAGAACGGCTAGGTCTCTACTGATTTGAAGTTCTTCAGCTAGCGCAGGACTTCCTTTTAATCCCAGAGACGTGGCAACGATTCCTTCATGTGCTACCGCTTTGTGGTGAATGTCCGCATCTAAAGGATAACTCCATACTCTAGCCTCAAATACCTGAGTGTATTGTAACGCAATTTTGAGTAGATGACTGTTTTGAATCGGTTTTTTGTAGTCAAAAAAACCTACAGCCCCTGATTGGTGCATGTCAAATAGATCCGCCAAATCGTGTCCGTTAAACTGTCTGGTCAAGGCCCCAATCGTTTTTAAGCCAACTGTATGTAGGGCAGCCTTTTGAGACATCATCACCAGTGTGTTGGTCTGATCAGGTATAGGAAGTGTGTTGGGCAATAAGAGCACCTGACCAAAACCACTTAATCCCGCAGAAGTTAAACCTTGGGAAATAGTTTCTCTGGCTTCGTATCCAGGCTCTCCAAAACACACTCCAGTATCTAGCCATGAGGGGGATACATGTAGGTTATCTCGCTCGATAACTTTTGTAGATTCTGAGGTGTTTAAAGAGGCTTCAATGGCTTTTATCACCCCATCCACTATCAAAATATCTCTTTTTTGACCGTGGTATTCTGGTTTTGTTTTATCGACGATGGTCGCCTGGCGTAGGCAAATGTTCATAGATTTGAAGTAAAGTTCGAAGCGTTTCAGCACAAAATTAATCATTATGGGGACACCATCATGATCCATTCACTCATTAGCCATAAATTAGGGCATTAATGAGTATTTAGCGGGTCTTCCTTGACTGCTTGACGCTTTGATAAATGCACGGATATCGTCATTGGCAGATTTTAGATCGACCCTTCTTAAATACATCATATGACCACTTTCGTATCCTTTAAAAGAAATACGCTCCTTCATTTTTCCGCTTGGATCTAATTGCCACATGGAGTATTTGGCATTAAAATACGTGGTTGCTCCATCGAAGTATCCTGATTGAAACATCACGTGTAAGTACGGGTTTTGGGCCATGGCTTGTCTGAGTTGGGCTCCTGTTTGGTCATTTGACCTGTCCCATGGATTAACAGGGCCAAACATGTTGTATTTTACATCTGTTTTCCAATTTAATTCTTGGTGCATATAAGCATTTATGGCAGGTGTAAACGAATGCAACCAGGAAGTTAATTCCGCAGCATAGTCCGGCGCATCACCCGCTTCCTTTTTGTCCAAGCCTAAGTATCTTGAGTCTAAACGCCCGACGGTATATCCCTCTTCTCTGAGCAATTCTTTCCAAAAATAGGGGAAGGGTACTTCGAGATTATGCTGCAAGTAAACCTGGGCGTCAACAGCGGTGTACTGGTGCATTTTATCTGCTAGAGCACTTTTTTCTTCAACACTGGCAAAACCCCCTCTAACCAATACGGGAAGTAGTTGGTTGATCGAAAATGATTCCACCTCGTCGAGAAAATCCGTTAATTTCATCGACTGGTATTTGGCGTCTAATTGTTTGTGGTACCAAGCTGCCGCTGCAAAATAGGGTATTCTGTTGGCTACCTCGACAGGTCCTTCTCGCTCTATTCCCAATTCGGTTGGTGATACCAGTATTACCCCGTTTAGGTACATCCACTGATTGTTCTGCAGGGCATAAGCTAAACCGGACACACGGGTCGTCCCATAGCTTTCACCGATGAGGTACTTAGGACTCTCCCATCTTTGGTGTCTTTGAACAAAGGTATTTAGCCATTCTGCCAGGTAGGCAATATCTGCATTTACTCCAAAAAATTTTTTTCGATCAACCTCTGGACCATCTTCAGGTATTGTTCTGGAATATCCTGTGTTGACTGGATTGACATAGACAATATCGGCGATGTCCAAAATGGTATGTGGGTTGTGTGAGAACCCATAGGGCTGAACTGGGTAGCCTTCGTCATCGATATTTAGTACTCGTGGGCCAGTGTAGGCTAAATGCATCCAAACGGATGCTGAGCCAGGTCCGCCATTAAATGAGATAACTAAAGGTCTGTTTTTTCGGTCTTTAATCCCGTCTCGTGTGTAGTAAGTGTAGTGTAGGTTGGCAATGGACTTTCCTTGACTATCCCAAACAGGTTGAGTACCTGTTTCTGCTGTATAGGCCCACTGGGAACTACCTGTATTTAAGGTGTGGTTGGTGATGACTTTGGTATCTTCGGCCAAAGTGCGTTGTGCCCATAATAAAGAAGTGGATAATCCAATAGCTAGGGCAAAAAAAAGCTTTTTCATACAAGAGGGTTTATCCTTCTAATATAGTGAACTATCTAGAATTTTTCAAATACGCCCAATCCAAACAAGGCAAAATCGTATTTGGCAGGATCTACAGGGTCCATTTTTCTTAGTTGGGTGTCTAATTCCTGCAGGGTTTTGGCATCATCTAGCTTTCGGTGTATCAAACCTAACTTTCTAGCCACCCGAGCAGTGTGAACATCGAGTGGACAGGAGAGCGCTGAGCTAGGCAGGGTCCAAATACCAAAATCCACTCCGTTTCGCGGTGAGCGAACCATCCATCTAAGGTACATGTTCATTCTTTTTGCAGCAGCGCCTTTTAAAGGATCGGGTAGGTGTTTTTGACTGCGCAGCGGATGATCCACCGAGAAAAAACAGTGTTTAAATCGACTGATTGATTCTTGAATACGCCCATCTGAGTCGGGTGTATCAAAAAAGCTGCTCAATCCTTTTCCTTGGTGGTAAAGTTGACGAAGCCGCTGTAAAAAAAAATAACAAATCCTCGAGCCGCTTTAAAAAAAATAACAAATCCTCGTGTTGAAAGGTCCTATGAACAAATGGTCCTATCGCATCAAGGTCTTGATCTGTGGCACCTAGTATAAATTCTCCTGGAGCATTGTCCAAGTAGCTCATTAACTTGTGGGCATTGGCAATAATGGTTTTTCGTTGACCCCAGGCCATGACAGATGTCAGAAATCCACTGATTTCGATATCAATCGGTTGTGTATACAGATGTGGGATTTGAATAGGATCTTCTTCAAGAAAATTAATTTTCTCGTATTGAGCTGCCTTTTCATCTAAAAAGCAATGAAGTTCCTCTAGGGTTAACGCATTAGACCATTTTTCCATCTTCCATGGATATTGTCCGGTCTGCCATTTTTGACAAGGTTACGTTGTGGGTAACCACTACAATGGTTGTGCCCCATCGATCTCTGATGTCAAAGAAGAGTTCGTGAAGGTTTTGAGCGTTTTGGGTGTCTAAATTGCCGCTGGGTTCATCAGCCAAAATAAGGGTTGGTTGATTGATCAATGCTCGAGCTACTGAGACGCGTTGTTGCTCTCCGCCAGACAATTGATTTGGTTTGTGGTTTAAACGATCTTTTAATCCTAGATCAGACAGAATTTGAACAGCTTTATCTTTGGCTTCATTCAAGGATAAACCTTTGATGAGTGCCGGTATACTTACATTCTCCCAGGCATTGAACTCAGGGAGTAATTGGTGAAATTGAAAAATAAATCCTAAGTGCTTATTTCTGAAATGGGCGAGTTGTTTGTCCGCGTATTTAACCGTATTAAAGCCCAGTATATCGATGGTGCAGGTTTCTGGATTGCTGGGTTTGTCTAAAGTGCCTATTATTTGAAGCAAAGTGGATTTGCCTGCGCCAGATGGACCAACAATGGCCACTACTTCCCGCTCATAAACCTGTAGATCAACCCCCTTGAGCACAGGGGTTTGTCCATAGGATTTTTCAAGTGACTTAATGTTTATGAGGGCCTTAGCGTTCATCTTTTTCTGAAAAGTATTTTTTTAAACCCATTCTGGCAAACATTTTCTTTTCAAAGGCCCAGAAAAAAGAGAACTGACCCAACAGCCAACCAAAACATAGCAGCAATAATTGATATAGAGGAAAAATCACCAGTATGCGCACTGTATAATAAAGGACTAATAAAGACCAGTGTGCATCAAACAGTGCTTTGTGCCATCCAATGAGTTCTAAGAATGGCTTGGCTAGTTTAACTGAGCTGCTCCCAGTCAGTGCAAAAACCAAAAAAATAATGGCTAACGAACTGTTGGAATCAATATTCCACTTCTTTTTTAATTTACGAAACATCAATAGTTTTTGGCGTGAATTGGTGGATGATTTGTTCCGCTAACTCAAGTCCTATGCGCCGTTGTGCTTCCTGAGTGCTTCCGCCGATGTGAGGGGTTAGTGAAATTTTTGGGTGCATCAAAAGACCAAGCATAGGATTTGGCTCGTTGTCAAAGACATCTAAACCGGCAAACGAAACTCCTTCGCGGTTTAGGGCCTCTAATAGTTCAAGGTGGTCAATGGCCGAGGAACGAGCGGTATTGATGATACCAACACCTGGTTTAACGCGGGCAAATGTATCTCGATCCAAAAATGGTTTCGTTTGATTGGGAATATGTAAACTTATGAAATCAGCTTGTGTGATCAAATCATCTTTGGAGATGCCTTGAAGATGAATCGACACAGGGATCTTTGAGCCAATAGTCCACGAAAGTGTCATCTCCTCCACCTCTGGATCGCAAAAAATCACGTTCATTCCTAGACCCAAAGCGATCTTGGCCATCGATTGACCAATGGCGCCAAACCCGACAATACCCAAAGTTTTTCCACTTAACTCTCTCCCCATATACGCTGATTTAAGGAGGTTAAATTCAGTGTCTCCCACCAAGGGCATATTTCTGTTCGACTCATGCAAAAAGCGAACTCCGCTTAACAAATGAGCCATGGCCAACTCAGCAACCGCTTGGGCAGAGGCTCCAGGTGTATTGATTACTTTAATTTGATGTTTTTGCGCGGCGGTTACATCGATATTATCCAAGCCTACCCCAGCTCGTGCAATCCATTCTATACTAGGGCACTGCTCAATAACCTGTGCTGTAATTTTGGTGGCTGATCGAACAATGATCCCTTGTATTTGGTGCTGGTTGAGATAAGGTACTAATTGTTGCTGAGCTACTCGGGTGAGATCAAGAGTGAACCCTGCTTCTTTGAGTAAAGTAATTGCGGCCTGTTCAAGACCGTCGTTGATTAAAACACGCATATTATCCCTTTTGTTCTAAATATCCCATCACTTCGGTTAATGCTTGTACACTGCTTAAAGGTAATGCATTGTACATGGACGCTCGATAACCCCCAACAGATCTATGTCCTGCAAGGCCTTCGATCCCAGCTTCTCGGAGCAGCTCATTGAATCGGTCAGTTAGTTCGGGTCGATTAAGGTTGAAGGTGGCATTCATCAGCGATCGATCTTTGGCATGGGCATACCCTTCAAATAATTCGCTCTTGTCTATAGCTTCGTACATGACCCTTCCCTTTTCTCGGTTTTTGGGTTCAATTTGGGCAATCCCACCCTGGCGATCTAACCATTCTAAGGTAAGCATGGACACGTATACCGCAAAAACACTAGGCGTGTTATACATGCTTTCGCCCTTGATGTGTGCTTGATAATCCAGCATGGCCGGAAGCGATCCTTTTTCTTTTTTTAGGATTGATTCTTTGACTACCACGAGCGTAGCACCAGCGGGACCCATATTTTTTTGCGCTCCAGCATAAATTAAATCAAACTGCTCAAAATCGAGTTGTCTGGAAAAAATATCAGAACTCATGTCACACACTAGCGGGGCATCTGTTTTAGGAAAGCGAGCCATCTGTGTACCGTAAATGGTGTTATTTGAGGTGTAATGAACATAATCTACCCCTTGTGGTAGGTCAAATCCTTCAGGAATATAGCGGTAACCTTGGTCGGCGGAGGTAGCCACCATCACATGCGTAGTACCCATTCTTTTGGCCTCTTCAATCGCCTTGGTACTCCAAGTGCCTGTGTCCAAGTATGCTGCACTTCGTTGAAAAAGGTTCATAGGAACCATGGCAAATTGCAAACTAGCTCCCCCCTGCAAAAAAAGGGCCTTGTATCCTTTGTTCTCCAGACCCAGTAGCTTGAGCGCTAATGATTGGGCTTTATCCATAACCGCCACAAAGTCTTTTGATCTGTGTGATATTTCAATGAGGGATAATCCGGATTCATTAAAATCAAGCACTGCAGATGCAGCGCGTTCAATCACTTCACGGGGTAAAATGCATGGGCCTGCACTAAAGTTATGTTTCATTATCTTCAAAGTATTGTGCCACAAAATTGGGGCAAAAGATTGGGTTAGTAAAGCGATAATACAAAATTAATCGGATCGATACCGTCTGCATATTCGTGGAGTAATGGACGTTGTGTTTGTCCAAAACCTACGGAATTAGCGATTTCTTTTGGGCCTACAATGCATTGGAGTTGATCCTTTTGATCCCACAGGGCTCGGTTGACCTGGTCCATGGATGTGTAGGTTTGATAATTTAAGGTACCAATGGGTGATGCACTAGTGCGGTCATCAGATTTGAGCAGTAAAAACCCATTGTCCCAAAGCGGAATATTACTCATCATGTAGACCGCTTTGTTGTAATCGTAGTTATTGGCGTATTTATGGTGATTGATGATATCTGCCCACGAATAGATTCCATTAAAAAAATCAGAAAAATCATATCCTTCGGGTACCCATAATTTGGACACAGAGCGGCATCCCAGACCAAAATATCTAAAAATATCGTCGCCCAATAGAGCTAATTCTTCCTTTGTTTCCGCTCCAGTCAATACGGCACATGAGTACCTGTTTCGTCTGATTAAATTGGGTTTACTGCCAAAATAGTGGTCAAAATACCGAGCGCTGTTGTCACTTCCCGTGGCGATTACCGCATCGAATGCGCCAACAATTTCTTGGGTGATATGGAGTCTTTCGGAACTTGTTGCATCGAGCTCAGTCAATCGGCGCACAAAATAAGGAGTAAGTATTGGGTCATTTGAGGCGGGTTTAATCACGCATTGGTGACCGCTTAGATAGGTGACTAGTATGTCGTGAAATCCTACTAGAGGAATATTTCCGGCCGCAATAATTAATACAGTGGTCGAGGTGGATTCTGCAAACTCTATAGATCCCACCCAATCGCGTAATGGCTTGTCTTGAAGTAATGAACCCCAATGACGTAGTGAATAAGCTATTTGATCAGCGGTGAACCAGCCATTTTTGGCCGTAGTTTGGGTGATTAATGGACCTAAAGTTTCCTCGGTTAAGTACGATTGATCTTCAAGCTGGGCAGCCATCAAACTCATCTCTTGCCCCAACTGGCTCAATACCTTTATGCGATTTAGGGTTATGCTCATTTCTTATGGTGACCGACTGGTTTTTTGTTTTTACATTTGCCTCACAAAAGTAAGCATAACTACAAGACCTATGGCTATCAAGATTACAGACGAATGCATCAATTGTGGTGCTTGTGAGCCCGAATGCCCTAATACAGCTATTTACGAGGCCGCTGCTGAGTGGAAATACAAAGAAGGTACCAAATTATCCGGAAATGTGGTTTTGCCCAACGGCAATGCCGTAGATGCTGACATGGCCCAAGAGCCTGGAAGTGATGAATACTATTTTATCGTCGCAGATAAGTGCACCGAGTGCAAAGGTTTTCACGCTGAGCCTCAGTGTGCTGCTGTATGTCCGGTAGATTGCTGTGTTCCAGACGACGAGCACCAAGAAACAGAAGAAATATTGCTGGCCAAACAGCAATTCATGCACGGATCCTAAGCCTATATTTATGAAAGCAGGTATTGTTGGACTTCCCAATGTGGGAAAATCCACCCTTTTCAATTGTTTGTCTAATGCAAAAGCACAGTCAGCTAATTTTCCGTTTTGTACCATAGAACCCAACATCGGCGTGGTTTCTGTTCCAGACCCTCGACTCAACCAGCTGGAGTCTTTGGTGAAACCAGAACGAGTTCTACCGGCGACTGTGGAAATTGTGGATATCGCGGGTTTGGTTAAGGGCGCGAGCAAAGGGGAAGGTTTGGGAAACCAATTTTTGGCCAACATCAGAGAAACAGATGCCATCCTTCATGTGTTAAGGTGTTTTGACAACGACAACATTGTCCACGTAGATGGAAGTGTAAATCCGATTAGAGACAAGGAGACCATTGATATGGAACTCCAACTTAAAGACTTAGAGGTAGTCGACAAGAAGCTAGAAAAAGTAAATCGCGCTGCTAAAACAGGCGATAAGGAGGCACAAAAGGAACAAGCCGTATTGCAGTTGATCAAAAATAAGTTAGAAGCAGGAATTTCAGTGAGAGCTGTGGATATAGCTGAAGAAGACCGCAAAGCGTTTGTGCGCCCTATGCAGTTAATCACTGACAAGCCTGTGCTGTATGTGTGCAATGTAGACGAAGGTGCGGCTGTGTCTGGAAATAACTATGTGGAACAAGTTAAATCTGCTGTAGCCCAAGAAAATGCAGAAGTGATTTTTTTGGCGGTAGGTACTGAAGCGGACATCACAGAGTTGGAAAGTTATGAAGAGCGACAAATGTTTTTGGAAGACCTGGGACTCACTGAACCTGGATCAGCCAAGTTAATTCGCGGTGCTTATAGCTTACTTCAGTTAGAAACCTATTTTACTGCAGGAGTTAAAGAAGTTCGCGCATGGACTATACACAAAGGGTCCACTGCTCCTCAGGCTGCAGGTGTGATTCACACGGACTTTGAAAAAGGATTTATTCGGGCTGAGGTTATTTCATACAGTGATTACGTTCACTACGGAAGTGAGTCTAAAGTCAAGGAAGCGGGAAAAATGCGTGTTGAAGGCAAGGAATACATAGTCCAGGACGGTGATGTAATGCATTTCCGATTTAACGTCTAGCAGATCTACAGTTCCTTAAGTTTCTGTCAACAATAGGGCTTGGCTTATTGTTAATTACTTTAAAGCCCAGCCTTTTTATCTTTTTGGGAGTCTTGCTATCTTAGCCTTTTCACCCAAAAAATATTTTGGGTGTTCTTCCCAGAATGACCCAAGAAACACAATATACAGAGGACAATATTCGATCACTGGATTGGCGAGAGCATAT
>Ga0208897_1000880_pt1 | contig 13073 bp, 31 predicted proteins | sample ColrivemetaGS697_FD_187594 | JGI IMG/M metagenome (GOLD analysis project Ga0208897, IMG submission 187594) | Estuarine microbial communities from the Columbia River estuary, USA - metaG S.697 (SPAdes) (version 2) | ecosystem: Environmental > Aquatic > Marine > Intertidal zone > Estuary | place...
ATAATATTGCTTGCACTTGCTCTGGAGTTAATTTTTCTTCCATTATTCTTGCTCCCAAAAAATTTCTCTGCCCATAGAATCAGTTAATGGCATAGGTTTTGACTCATTCTCGATTTTTTCTGAACAATTCTCACAAACAGTTTCTGAAAAATTTTTTGCAGCCCATCCTTCAGGTGCTTTAGGTTCTTCTTGGAAATCTATGTCCCAAGCGTTTTCAAAATTTTCTAAGATGCCCATTATGCAGATTCCTCTCGATAGTATCTATTATAAAGTTCATTTATATTGCTCTGAATTTCATCTAACTCTTTTGCGTAATTAGATAAAAACATTTGCTTAACTTCTTCGTGCTCTTTTGCATGATCACGAGGAAAGTTGCTTAGATAAGGGTTCTTTGATGGATAGTATTTCTCGCAAACCTTGAGTATCTGCTCTACCGTCATATTTTGCTTGACAGAATATTCTGGAAACTTTTTTGTTATTGTTTTTACTACCCTATTAGGATCTTTTGTGAATTCGTGAAATGGTGCGATAAATAGTTCGTCGTGCTCTATTAAATAGTTTATGTATTCTGCATAGCGCTCTATAAGTTCTTTTGGATCACCAGTTCTTTCGTGTTTCCTGCCAAGAAGTTTGTCTTGTCTTGGAAGATTATTGTTCCACTGATAGTCTCTATACAACTTTGCTGAAACTATTGATGGAAGTACGTCTCTAACTGGAATTACGTATGCCAGCGATTTATCTCTTTCTTCAAGAGCAGACACTAGGTGATACTTCTCAGCAACTGCATCTATCTCAAGAATAAGAGATACAGCAGCAGCCAAGAATGTGTTGCCTGATCGCTCCAAGCCATCTATGTGTATGGTCATTGGTTAAATTCTTGATTACTCTTCGTCTGAAGGTGGGACTGAACTGTGGCTATTTGTGCATGAGCATGTGTCGCAGCACAACTTAGGCTTAATGATTTCTTCTGTCATAAAAACCATTATAGCACAATTCTGAAAAATTTTATAAAACCCAAATAGCCTAAAATCTGAATATTTTGTCCAGATGTATGATACATGCTATACAGAAAAGCACACACAAAAAATAGTGCGCCCATAAGACTACGATCTTTAATACTTGCTAACTATCTATGGCATACCATTGAACTACTATGCACTAGTACCCCGAAAAACTTTAGCATTTGCAAGGGTCTATGCGGGTCTCATTCTTATCAAGGATGATGATACCTGTATCCCCGCAAAACTCGCAGGTGTGTACATACATTGCCATTTTATTCACACTCCCCACAAGGGCATTGTGGGAACTCTCGTTCTAACTTAATTCGGTTAGCGAGAGCCTGTACCTTATTGTAGGTATCAGCAGAAGCACCTCTAAAGGATACTACTTCGCCATTGGCTACTTTTTCAGCAGCGATAGCAATACGCTGTTCTAAGTTATACTGTCCATACTTAGAGGACTTGATGTAGTTTTTATCTAGTGTAATCATTTTGACTACCTTTCTTTTTTAATTCTTATAGTAGTAATACTAGCATAGAAATGTCAAAAAGTCAAGTCCTGCATCGGCGTGTCGTGTGTGATTTAGACCACATACCAAATCGGACATATCGGACATAGCACGTGTCAAATCGACACGCCCATAATAATAGGAATGTTACGCAATCGTTATAATTACCCACTAAATGTGACCTACCTCACTATGTGACCTACCTCACAATGTCCGATTTATCCTATTTATACCCCTCAATTTGTCAGACCCCCCTGCTACACTTACAGTATAAAGAAAATAAAGAAAGGTGGTCACCAATGACTACACTAACAATGTGCAAAGAGCACACCCCTAATAAGTCTGCTATCTCAGAGGTAGGAGATGAGCAATTTACTTTCTGCGTAGATTGTGAACAAAACATTGAGCGTTGGTATAACGATACCGACCCAGAGCGTCTACCTATGTGGACAGATTGGAAGGTATCTAAGTGAGTACCTTTGCCCCTATGCGTTCAGTTTGTGGCGCAACATCTACTATGGTAGACATCTTTGACTTTGAGTTAAACCCTCACGGCGTTATCTGTTGCGATAATTGCCAATCTATCGTGTTATGCCGTAAGGCTTGGGATTTCTTGTATAAGGAAGGTAAGTAAATGAATAAAAATGATAAAAGAGAATTAGCAATTAGTCTTGCTAAAGAAAAGTATGGTGAGCAATGGTTAGCGGGTCTTTGGGGTTGCGCTTCTGTTCTACTTTCAGAAAAAGATTTTGATGTAATCGCTAGTGTAATGGAGAAATAAAAAATGAAAACACTTCAAGAAAAATTAGATGCAGTTGCACTAGAACTAGAGCCAATACTTTGGGATTTACTAAATGAAATTGAGGAAAAATAAATGAGTAACTTTTTTGCAAGTGGTAATGCGTTGTTTTGGTTTTCTTTTATTTGTTTATTCTACGGATCTTATTTATTCGTGAAAGGCGAATAAATTTGCACGTCCCGTTTTCCACAGGCTGTGGATAACTAATGTGGTTAAGGTCACACCTTTATTTCCCCCATTTACGGCGTGTCGTCTTGACTTTTTGACATTTCTCTGATAGTATTCTCTTATACAATTAAATAGTGACTAATTAGGTAATGAGCCTTAGCAAATAAATGTGACGAGTATCACAGTGAGCCTAAGCAAATAAGTGCCCAATTTGTCAGACCCCCCTGTTATACTTATTTATACAAACAAACAAGAAAGGTAGTCAATAAATGAACTACATTGTAAAACTAGAAACCTTTAACGGTTCTGTCAAATCTATCTCACTCCCTAGCAAGGGTGCGGTTGCTCAATTCGTATCACAATACCCTAACTCTCTCCCTGTTGGTGTATCTGTTAAAATCGCTTGCGATACTCTCGGAATTAGCGGAACACTAAGAGGAAAGGCGGTTCTATAAATGATAAACTCCGTAATGACAATCCCCTGCGACGAGTGCAACTCAACAGGACTAATTTTTTTCGGAAACGATAACGATTTCGATGTCGAAACTTGCAACTGCGATTTTGGTGCTGAGCAAGATTTCTTTTTATTTAATACCCCCGAAGCAAACTAAAGAATAGGAAATAAAACAATGGTAGAAATTCAACACTCACTAAACTTCGTTACACAATTTGACGAGAATCATCCAATCGCAAAACAGGCCCTTGCACTGCCTCACTCAGAATTGGTAGCACTGCTTGAAGGAATGCTAAAGGACCTGCTAGTGCCTGCACTACTTCCAACAATTGAGGACATCAACAAAAACGGGTCCTATGCAATTCTAAAGGTGGTTGCATAATGATGACACGCAAAGACTACATTGAAACTGCAAAAATTCTAAATCAGTTTACAACTGAAATGGACTCAAAAACTTTTCAAGATTTAGTTTTTGAATTTAGCGAATGGTTTTCTGCAGACAATCCAAGATTTGATGAAAATAAATTTTGGGATGCTTGCGTTAAAGAATTAGCAAACGCATAAAATAAAATCCTGAGCAAGATCTAAAACTGCTCAAATTTTGGACGTGCAAAGTTATCCACAGGTTTATCCACAGGTTTAAGGACGATGTGATTTTTCTCACAGAAGTTGAGCGTCTCATTATTTAAGATTACTCGCCAGTAAGTAGAAAAATGTCAGTGGTATAGGCTAGGATAGTATTATCAAGTTAAATAAAGAAAGAAGGTCTGCCAATGGCTACCAAACTATACACAATCGAAAACCTACTTGTAGGAAAAACCTATCGCTCACGCAATCGTCACTTTGAGGGTGAAATTGTATCAGCCTCTCCACGACCTGCAATTTGGTATGGAGAAAATACTGAGGCTTATGTCATTCAGATTAGTGTCCCTAAGTATTTGTCAGACCGCTATGCTACGATAGCAGTAAAGGTAGGAGAATAATGCTAAACATAATTGATAAAACCGAATACTATGAAATTGCTGATGAGCAACACTTTTGTTGTGATGAGAGCCAATTTAAGTATTACTGCGAAGCACACCTAGAGTTTATGGGTTGCTATTTCTGCCAATTTGACTATGACAAGGACTGCGAGGAACAACACTAATGAACGAATACCTATACTCAGTAACTACTACTAACGATAACGAAACTAAACCTAATTGGGTTGGTCGTTACTCAGACGCTTTATCTGCCGTTGAAGTTTATCAACGATTTGTAGACCACGGATTTGCTAACGAATACCGAACAGTTAATCTATCAGAGCCGTCAGGCAAAATGCATACAAAGATTTTGTATCGCTCAGGAATTGTAGGGGGTAAGTAAATGGGAAGTAATTTCGCAACAGATCTAGCAGAAAACATCGACATAACACTTGAACAGGCTATTGGTTATCACTTGCAAGGTAATCACTATCCACCAGTACCACTATCTATGGTGCAACCTTGCATAGACGCTATTGACGCATACTATGATGAGGACTATGACCGATTTATTGCTATGCCAGAAGGCGTATTCTATAAGGGAATGAGTCACGCACCTGCCTATGCAGTTATTGAACAACACCACCTAAATGCTTGGCTACCAGAGGAGAACTAAATGTCTGCTACAATGATAACTATGGATTTAATACACGCTGATGATCTAACACCAGACCAATTAATGCTTGGTGATTTAATCAAAGTTGAAGATGACATCGTTGAAGTTATTTTTATTGAGAGTGATTCAACGGGAGATAACTATGACATACAAACAGAAAACGAATTTGGTGAAAGAACATTTACACAGTTTAACTATACTGATTCAATTCCGTTGTATGTATTTATTGAAGAAGAATAGTTAAAAGTATTTTTATGCACTTCCCCGCATAAAAATGCACGTCCCGCCTTTGTGAGATTGATCACATTTAAGAAGTTGACATTTTTAGCCTATGTATGCTAAGATTAGTTTATGACAACAAAGAAAACTCCCGAAGAACTACGCAGACTTATGGAATTGCGTCGTTCAAATGCGGCTACCCCTGTTAAGTCTAAAAAGGCTTATACCCGCAAAGGTAGAAAATGTCAGTCAGAAATGCTATACTTAAAGAATAACTACTAAGAAAGGTCGCCCCACTATGACATTCGAAAATGATCAAATGCTAGATGAATACTACGCAACTACTTGCCCTTCCTGCCGTGAAAATGCGGTTGATGAGTATGAAGATAAGTGCACTCATTGCTTGCTAGAAGAAATGTCCGCTCACTATAATGAGGACATTGCTCTAGAAATGAGTCTCGGCCTTGACTACTAATACACTTAAACTAAAAAGATCTAATGATAGAAAGGTGGCTAACCTTGTCACAAAAAATGGAAAACAGGCTGCTATTGCCAACACATTCGGCCTACCTGCTGGAAAAAATTTCTCGTGTCCTGGTGCCACTAGTGTTTGTGAAAGCGTTTGCTATGCAGGAAAACTTGAAAAGGTCTTCCCTTCCGTAAGGGTTAACCTATTGCACAATTGGTCCCTGCTAAAAGACGCAGACGCTGAAACTATGGTGCGCTTACTTAATGAAATGATCATTGATTTCAAGAATGATTGTATAAAGAAAGACGCACCTATGTTATTCCGTATCCATTGGGACGGAGATTTCTTTAGCGATACTTATGCCTATGCCTGGAAAGTCGTTATTGATAAGCATAGCGATGTTCAATTCTGGGTATACACTCGTGTGAAGAGTGCAGCGCTTATTCTTAAGGATGTTACTAATCTTAGTTTGTATTTTTCTGCAGACAGTGAGAATGTTAAAACTGCCGTTGATCTAAAAATTAACAGCGGTGTTCGTATGGCATACCTTGCTAAGAATTTTGCTATTGGTAAAGCAGATGTTAAAGAAATGATTGGCCGTCCCGCTGCTAAGTGCCCTGAAAATAATAAACAGATTCCACTTATCTCATCCGCTGGATCCGCTTGCGTTTCTTGTTCACTTTGTGTATACTCTAAGAGTGACATAATTTTTTCTGCAACTAAGAAATGAGATAAAGTGAATACAATACAAATTATATTTTTTGTTTGGTTTCTTTTTCTTTTATTTGCATATCAATGAAAGGGGCCACGTCCGCAAAATCTAATTTGTCAAGTTGCAACACGCATTTAAGATGTGATTAAGGACACACCCCAAAACCCCCCTAGAATTGGTATTTCTGACATTTTTCTGCTACACTTATACTATAAGCAATTAACCCCCACAACGAAAGGCAAGACCCAATGTCAATTAACGGATACACATACCAAATCGGTGATTTATTCACAACAAGCAAGACAGGCGTTACAGGTCGTATCGCAGGTTTTACACCAATGTCTAACAAGGTTACTAGAGTTAGCCTAGTTTTGTCAAACGGCTCTCGTCGCTTGGCTATGGTTAAGACATCAAAGTAATCTCATAATGTGAGAAATGTCAGAAATGGATTTGACATTTTTATCCCCAAAATGTTATACTTAGGTATAACGAAAACAACCCTCTAACAGAAAAGGAAATAAACAAATGGCAGTAGCAACAGCAACATACAAGGTAGGCGACACTTTCACAACACAGAAGTCAAAGGTTACAGGTATCATCACCGAGATTAACCCACAGGCAAATGGTAATGTTCGTGTAAAGTTAGATGTCAATGGACAGGCTCGCTATACAACTTGGACGGCTAAGTAATCTAATTACTAATTCCTGAGTATGAATAAAAACTGCTCAACCAACCCCCACTAACAGAAAAGGAAACAGACCCAATGGCAAGAAGCAAAGCAATTTCAGTAAAGATTGCAACACCAAAGGTAATCAAGGCACTAGAGGCTCGTCTAGCACAACTAGAGAAAGACTATGCCTCACAAGAAGCCAACGAAGCAAAGCACGAAAAGGCTATGCAGAAGTGGAAAAAGGAAGTAGCAAAGTTTGCTATGGATAATTTTGCAAAAGCAGAAAACTTCCGCACAAACTATCGCTCTTGGAACAAGACTCTCAATGTTGATTTTGATTTAACAGTTAATGAGTCAGACTTCCCTAAAGAGCCTGAGAAGGACTACGAAGTTTTGCACCGCCACTCTTATACAGAAATGAAAGAGGAACTTCAGAACGCAATTCGTATCCTAAAGATGACAGACGAGGAAACAGTAAGCACTAGCACATACAACGCTATTGCTCGTTATCTCTAATTAGATAATCCACCTGAGTATGTGGTTAAACTGCTCACATAATTAAATAATTACAGGGGTTCCAGACTAAGGATCCTGCCTCTGTATTACCTGAGTAAGTATCAAAACTGCTCCCCGCAAGGGGCCTTGACAATTGTCAGTGGTACCTAGTACAATTAATTTAAACAACTAACAGAAAGAGGGCCCCCAATGGACCAAGTAACAAAAGTAGATAATCATTTTATGACACGAGAGTTTCTTGAGAACACTCTTGTGCAAAACAAAGAACGCATTCAACAACTTGAAGAGCACATTCAAAAGGTAACCCAGCGCTCATATGGTGAGGCTGCAGAGCGTTCACGAATGCAGAATGAAATGCAAGAGTGGGCCTTGGAAGCAATGGAGCACGGTACTATTGATGAAAGCACTGCACAAGAGATTGCAGATATTTGCGGCTTTGAGTTAACAAAAGAATTTGAATTAGAAGTTTCAGTTCAATATTCAATTACAGTCAATGCAAAGAGTGAAGAAGAAGCAATGAATTTAATTCACGAGATTGATTTTGATTCTGTCTCTGAGCCACAAGGTGTAACTTACTTATCATCCAGTGTGGACCGTATCGATATTTAGTAGGGGGCTACTAATAGGGACCTGAGTATGTCTACGTAAACTGCTCACTCTAAATTCCCTGCAAAATTTCACGTGGGGCCTGTGGATAACTCTGTGGATAAGTTTAAGATCGTGTGAATTTAATCACATTAAGGGATGTCCGATTTACCCCATATCTAACTAGCCTGATTTGCATATGTCAGTCAGTCCTGCTATACTTAAAACATCAACAACAGAAAGAAGGAAATCGTGTCACACGACTTAGAAACACAAAATGGTAAAACATCATTCGCATCTTTCCGTGAACCTGCTTGGCATAATCTTGGCACAGTATTCACAGAAGAAAAAACAACAGCAGAAATGCTAGAAACTGCAAATCTTAATGGGTGGAATGTTCGCCTAGAAGATTTAGAAACCCCCTCACATCTAACAAGCGACAAGGCATACCAATATGTTTTGCGTACCAATCCTACCGATAACACACAGACCGATGTTCTTGGAATCGTTGGTGAGCGTTATCACCCATTACAGAATGAAGATTTGTTTTCATTCGGTGACAACATTCTTGACGGCGGAGGTCGTTGGGAAACTGCTGGCTCAATCAAGGGTGGTCGTGTTGTATTCGGTGCATTAGCACTAGAGCGTGAAACAGTCCTTGACCCTAATGGTGTTAGTGATAAGGTAAAAACTTATTTGCTCATCAACACATCACACGATGGCTCAATCGCTATTCAAGCAAGCATTACACCTGTTCGTGTAGTGTGCGCTAATACTCTCAATCTTGCTCTTGGCTCAATCAAGAAAAAGAATGGCATCAAGCAATCTTTCAAGATTCGCCACACACAGACCGCATCTGGCAAGGTTGCGATTGCTCGTGAAACTCTTGGAATGGCTAACAAGTATATGGACGAATTCGACCTTATGGCTAAGGCTATGATTGAGAAAGAAGTCAATGCTAAGTCTTTCAACGATATTATTCTCGCTGCTTACCCAAAGCCTGAAAAGGATTCTAAGGGCGCTTTCAAGAAGTGGGAAAACAAAGTCGATACTATTAACGACATCTACACAGGTGAATTTAATGGTATGATTGCTGGTAATGCTTGGGGCGCTTTCAATGCACTAACTGAACGCCTTGATTGGTACCGCTCTGCTCGTGGTGGCAATAACGAAAGTATTTTTGCATCTGCAAGTGGTTTTGACCCTGCAATCAACGCAGAAAAAAATCGTTTGCTAAAAGTTGTGCAGAATGTAATGTCTCTCGCATAATAAAATTTCCTGAGCAAGAATTAAAACTGCTCACACGGTCCGTTAGAATAGTTGGTTAGTTCGCTACCCTGTCACGGTAGAGGTCACGGGTTCAAGTCCCGTACGGATCGCAATTAATAAATATGCAACGCAATGCATAAAAAACGGACGTGCAGACAAATAGTACAAATCGGACATAAAAATGTCAATCTTAAATTAAATTACGAAGGACTAAAAAAATCCCCAGAAATATCAAACCAAAAAATCTTTACGATAGAGTTGACATTTCCCAGGTTATCTGCCATAATTAATACATAACCCAGTAACAGGGGATATCTATTTGTCAGTGCCCTCTGTTACACTTATAACATAACCCGAACAAAGGAAATATATGACCCAAACCATAGAAGACCCAATGCTAAAACCATACTACTCCTGCGACCTTAGTATTTCTATTGTAAATATTGACGCTATAAATAAATACCACGCAGAAGCCATTATGCAAAAGTTTATAGATGAGATTGCTGTAGTTATGGACGAGCAAGTCCGTTGGGACGAAGCCGACTGGGAGATTGTAGAAAATGTATATGACCCTGAAACAGGAAGTTGGTTTGAGCAATGAGAACCATTGAAGAACTAGTTAATGAGATATACGAGGACAATCTGTCACACTTTGAGTTTGAAGAAAATATGGGTGGAGAGCCTTGTGACTGTCACCTACACACGACTATGGAAACCATTGTCAAATACTGGTGGGATGAGGAGAAGTAATGGCACTAGTAGGATATGAAGAAGTAGACGCTTTAGATATGATCCTGGGCGTTCAGTCTGTTATGATTACTGTTAATTCTGATGATGATCCTTGGCTTTATAATACCCTGTGGAAAACCAAAGACTTCCTTGAAGGACTGATGGCAGAGGGGTACTTCTAATGTGGACTAAGTATAGTTATGTTTGTACTAACTGTGATGCTCTTATTGAGATCACTACCCTGGTCGAACCCCAAGACAATGCCTACTGCACCTGTAGCCGTGGGGCTTGGGTAACTCGTACCAATGTGGAGACTGTGGCGGAAGTCACACCCCGTACAGTTGTCAAAATCGATTCCAACCCCTATAATTAATATATGGACCTAAACACATTCAAAGAATATATAAACCTACACCTAATCAGTCTTGAACAAGACCTTGAAGAAAACCCTTGCTCTATGAATGTAGTAGATATCGAGGGACAAATCTATGCTACTAAACATCTAATGGAGGTACTAAATGGATGAGCGACTACAACTTGCTGTAAATATGGGGGTATCGGGAACTGACATCCTACACGGTGAACTCAAGAACCTTATGTACGATACTGAGCAACGACTTGCTAATGCAGACGGAGCAGACCCTGCATACCCATACTTAGAAGGTATGCTTGACGCTTATGTAGAAGTATATAAACTAACATATGAACTAGCCTTTGCCATACAAGACAGAGTGCGCTTGACAAACCGATAGTCATACTGTAAGATTATATCTAAGACCTAGTAGAAAGAAACCTCACAATGCCAAATTGGGTATATAACTCATTAGCAATAGAAGCAGTAGAAGCAGACCCACAGCAAGTTAAACAACTTGTAGCACAACTCAATCAGCCATTCTCAGTTATCCACGACAGTTGGAACGCAGAGACTGGTCAAATGGAGAAGAACCCTACAACATATAACAACCCTATCTTTGCTTTTTGGAATATCACTAAGCCTACTGATTTAGATACATACTTTGGACCACAGCCTAAGTTGGATATCGACAAGCCTATCGCTTTTGATTCAGACCATTGGTACGATTGGAACATTCGTAATTGGGGAACTAAGTGGGATGTAGCAAATCAAGACAATGATTCACCATATAACGATACATCTATGGAAGAGACTGATAGGTCTGTTATTTATAACTTTAATACCGCTTGGTCTGTGCCTATGCCTGCTATTGAGAAACTATCCTCTCAGTACCCTGAATTAGTCTTTCACATATTCTATCAGGAAGAAACAGGCTGGGGTGGCGAAGCACAGTTAATGAATGGCAAGACTATTAGAGAGCAGCAGTATGACTCTAAGTGCCCTGAGTGTGATGAGATTGATTGCCTTGACTATGATGATGACAAAGGCGTTGAGATTTGCTCTAAGTGTGACTACGAGAGTTAGACTTGACAATCCCTGCCAAAAATGAGATAATTGTAAGACAGACCCAAAGGAGATAAAATGCAAGGAATAGTAATTGAAGGCCTAGAACTAATTGGCAATTTCGGAGTAGACTCAGGACAAGCAATGGTAGGCGACCCCTGCTACCTTGACCAATGGAAAACTAACGAGGGCGAGGAGTGGAACCTAGAGGGCAAGATTGGCGAGTACTCCTATCACGGAGCAAGCGCTACCACTCTTGACAGTAGTGCTGGCACCCTAGGTAACGGTATGGCAGTTGCCTTTAACACAGGTTACGGCGATGGTGTTTACCCTGTCTATGCTCAGTTTGACGAGGACGGACGAATTGCAAAGATCGTTATTGATTTTATTGGAGATGAGGAATAAAATGGGAGCACGAATTAATTACGTTTTTAAAGACAGTGAACAGGGCCCTATGGTAGTTCTCTACAGTCATTGGGGTCAGACCGAATGGCAGCGGGACCTGGCAATGGCACTGCAACACGCTAAGCCACGCCTTGGTGATTCATCATATGGCACTCGTATGATTATTAGTTACCTTATGCAAGATTCAATCCTGGAAGAAACAGGGTTTGGTATTTATGCTATCAGTAATGATGGTTCCCTGGACCTAGGAGAACAAACCATCCTTATCGACTTTACTACTAATACTGTAACTGATAATGTCTCAGTTGCTTTTGATAAATTTGTGGCTGCTTATAGCCCAGTGCTAGTCTAGGTATTGGGTCACCTAGGCTAATCAGGTGGGAGGGGCTGGCGTGGGGCTTGCCCTTCCCCCTACTTTTTGGTACAATAGATACAAGGGAGAATTATGCGTATAAGCAGACGAGTCACAGAAGAAGAAAAGGTTGCCAATAAGTTGGGCAATATGGTTTCTGACCTTCGTGTTGATTTGGAATTGGTCGGGGAATACTTAGCAAAGTCCCAACCTTATGTAGTGTATAACCGATTACAAGTAATAGCAGAGTCAGCCAAAGAAACCAAGGAAGGAACTAACTATGCCTACAACAACATTTGAAAGCAAAGCCTCAATTCTAGCACAACTATGGATTAACTACAAGGCCGAAGATGAGTGGATTGATTTTATGGTTTACAATGATCTTGGTTTGCCATTAGCATTTGCATTCACTGAAGGTATTATCAATCATACTCCAACACTGGAGCAGTACATCAATGAAACTTGGGCACTGTTTATTGAAGGTTTGGATGTTGAGGATACAGGGTTTGAAGATATCGCAGATCTTCTAGACGAAGACTAGGCTGCGCCCGAAAGGGCACGTGCCATACTTTTATCAATTTGTCAAACCACAAAACCTTATATCCAAACCATTACGATCCAAACCAAAAAATCCCCAAACCAAGACATTACGAACCCCTAAAACTTTCCCCCTGCTGAACTTATACCATAGTTTTTAAGGTTTGTCAAACCGTGTTATAATGATTATATGCCAAGAGATCACTTTGCAGCAATGTATAGAAACCCATCACATAGACATGATATCCCTCATGACTCCTATAACTTTGATAAGGCTATTGGTGCTCTAACTGGTATGTTGTATTCTATTGTTACTCTTAAATGCTTCTTCCCTTCTGCTCCCCCGCCAGAAATGATTGATAATCCTGTTAAGGACGCTGCAAGCGGGGACCTAAAGTATACACAATTAACCCTATGGTAAATAACAAACCATTATGTCCTGGTTTCTAGAAAAACCATAATAGTTTTAATAAATAACATTACGATATTGGCAAATTTTCCCCTGGTTTGGGGATATTTTTTTTGCATAAAATGGGCTTGACAAACCATCGTTTACGATGTATAATGCCCAAACCATGCATATTAAGGTTTGACAGATATAAAGGTTTGTGATACAATCCCGCTTT
>Ga0208897_1000885_pt1 | contig 12995 bp, 13 predicted proteins | sample ColrivemetaGS697_FD_187594 | JGI IMG/M metagenome (GOLD analysis project Ga0208897, IMG submission 187594) | Estuarine microbial communities from the Columbia River estuary, USA - metaG S.697 (SPAdes) (version 2) | ecosystem: Environmental > Aquatic > Marine > Intertidal zone > Estuary | place...
CGGCGGAGCCAGAGGAATGGATCAAAGAGGCGACTGATTTTTTTGGAGAACCCTCAGAAATTTTGAGAAGGTATTTAAACAATAGTGCAAGAAAATATACGCTCACTGCGCCTATTTTTTTAGAGAGATCATTGGCTGATTGGAAAACATATTTAAGCACAAATACACTAAAAGCAATTTTTAACTTGGGTGCCTTAAACATCTTTAATACCCTTGACAAACACCATAAAGGAATATTCAAAAATAAAAAGCTCATTCAATACTTTAACAGATTTGCTACCTACAACGGTTCCTCTCCTTACAAGACTTCTGCAATCATGAGCATGATTCCTCACTTAGAAATGCATAAGGGTACCTACTTTCCAACAGAAGGCATGCATTCAATAGGACAATCGCTCTATCAATTGGCCAAAGATAAAGGAGTTCGTTTTTTACTTGAAACTCCAGTGGTAAAAATTAATGTAGAAAACAATAGTGCAAAAGGCATAGAAATAGTAGTAAATGGAGCAACACAGTATTTAAAAGCAGACGTAGTCGTTTCAAATGCAGACGTATTTCACACCTATGAAAAACTGCTTCCAAACATTCAAACACCTAAGAGAATTGTTCAAGAGGAAAGATCGAGTTCTGGACTCATATTCTACTGGGGTATTTCTACCTCACTCATATTCTATTGGGGTATTTCTACCTCTTTTCCCTCATTAGACCTTCATAATATTTTTTTCAGTGAAGACTATGAGCTTGAATTCAAAGAAATTTTTGACCAACAGACCTTACCTACTGATCCAACCATATACTTAAACATAAGTTCCAAGGAAAAACCATCAGATGCCCCTCAAGGTTGTGAGAATTGGTTTGTGATGGTAAACGCACCAGCTAACAAAGGGCAAGACTGGGAAGATTTAAAGCAAAAAATGAAGCAAACAATTGTCAGTAAATTATCCGATTTACTGGGTGTTAATGTAGCTGACTATATTGTTTATGAAGAAATTTTAGACCCAATTGGTATAGAAAAAAATACCAATGCATCACAAGGTGCCCTTTACGGCACTTCTAGTAATGATTCAAAAGCAGCATTTTTAAGACAATCCAATAAAAGTCATATTGAAAATTTATATTTTTGCGGTGGTTCTGCACACCCTGGAGGTGGGATTCCACTCTGTCTCTACAGTGCCAAAATTACAGCAGATTTAATTCCGGAAATTTAGTGCAATACCCAAAAATTATATGGAATAAAATTCCTGATTTAATTTTAACTGTATACCATATAATAGTATTGAATTAACAATCTTAAAAAGCCTTTAACAGATATTAGGCCTCAAAAAAGTAATGACAAAGACTACTACCCGACAAATTGAACCGAAAACAAGTTTTGCTATAGGATTGATTTGGCTATTCAATATGACTGCAATCATTGGTATTGGTATGGGGTTTCAAGAGTGGTTTATTGAGAAAACATATGTGAATATGCTTCTTTACACCGTTTTTTTAATCGCCTTATTTCCGGTGTATTCATCCAGAAATATATTCCTTTTCACCACAGCATTTCTAATTGGTATGTCTAGTGAATGGATAGGTGTGCATACCTCTTGGCTATTCGGTAGCTATTACTACGGAGAAAATTTAGGTGTTAAAGTAGGGGGCGTGCCGCTACTTATTGGTATAAATTGGGCTGTACTGAGTCTAATCTCAGCAGATCTTGTGAGAAAATTAAACAGCGCTAAATACTATAAGGCGCTACTTGCTTCTTGTCTCATGGTGGGCTTAGATCTATTAATGGAGTATGCAGCACCATCGCTAGACTTTTGGTACTTTGACGGAGGTATAGCGCCAATAAAAAACTACCTAAGCTGGTTTGCGGTGGCTTTTATAATTCAGCTCATCATAAACGATAGCTATACCCATGGAAATCGAAAGTATTCACTGCATTTACTTTTGAGTCAGTACGCTTTTTTTACCGCTTATTTATTGCTTCAATAAAGAAGACAAGCCCGCAGTAAAATCTGGTTTATCCCAATCACTAATCCGCGCGGTTTCAAGCACTATATTTCCATTTGCGCTTATGACATAGCTGGTTCCTAATGCCATACTTTTAAATGGACTTTTATCTTCCACTACTCTATAAGTAATAGGAAAGGAAAAGTCTTGGTTTTTAATGAACTGTTCTACCGGCTCACGCTCCTCATCTGTAATAATAAGAAAGACTATGTCACTACCAAAACGCTTATAAAGCCTTTCAATACTCTCCAGTGAAGCTTTCGAAGGCAAATGCCAAGACGCCCAAAATGACACAAAAATAACCTTGCCTTTAGATTGTTCCAAAGAAAAGAAATCCCATTCTTTGTCTTTTAACCTCCATTGATAGCTAGGAATTTCATATTGATCTTCTACGCTCAAAAAGCGGGGGGTTGGCGCCAGTAATTTAGTCAAGAGTAATTTACCTTGGCTCCCTAGTGGTGAATACATGAGTAACAACACTAGTCCAATTGTCATAAGTATAAGAACAGATTTTAGCTTCATAGTATAAAAATAAAAAAACACCCCATATAATATGAAGTGTTTTTTTTTAAATGATTGCACTACTTATACTTAAGCAGCATTTTCCTTTTTGATTACGTTTAAAGCAGATCCTGCTCTAAACCAACCTATTTGTGAATCATTATAAGTATGATTTACTTGAATAGTGAGGGCAGTTCCATCTGCGTGTTTGATCTCAATAGTCAAAGCTTGTCCAGCTTTAAATGAGGCAATATCTACAAAGTTAAAAGTGTCATCTTCTTTGATTAAGTCGTAATCAGACTCGTTCACAAAAGTCAAGCCTAACATTCCTTGTTTTTTAAGGTTTGTTTCATGAATACGTGCAAAAGATTTTACAAGAACTGCTGCAACACCTAGGTGTCTTGGCTGCATTGCTGCATGCTCCCTTGAAGAACCTTCTCCGTAATTATGGTCGCCTACTACAATGGTTTTAATGCCAGCCGCTTTATAAGCCCTTTGTGCGTCAGGTACACCCATGTATTCGCCGGTGAGCTGATTTTTTACGAAATTTGTTTTCTGATTAAACGCATTCACTGCTCCAATCAAGGTATTGTTGGCAATATTATCTAAATGACCTCTAAAACGCAACCATGGACCTGCCATAGAAATATGATCAGTAGTACATTTACCCTGCGCTTTGATTAATAGTTTGGCCCCAGCCAAACTTTCGTTTTCAATAGGCTGGAAAGATTCTAATAATTGTAATCTTTCTGAAGTAGGGCTCACTTTAACAGAAACACCAGAACCATCTTCATCAGGAGCAATAAATCCAGCGTCTTCTACTGCAAAACCATTCACTGGTAATTCAATACCTAATGGCATATCTAATTTAACCGCTTCTCCATCTTCATTGATTAATGTGTCATTCATTGGATCGAAATCTAACCTTCCTGAAATCGCAATGGCTGCGACCATTTCAGGAGAACCAACAAAGGCATGGGTATTTGGATTGCCATCTGCACGTTTAGAGAAGTTTCTATTAAAAGAATGTACTATGGTGTTCTTCTCGTCGCCTTTAAGATCACTTCTGTCCCATTGTCCAATACATGGACCACAAGCATTGGTAAATATAGTCGCGCCAACCTCTTCAAAAATCTGAAGTAATCCGTCTCTTTCCGCTGTGAATCTAATCTGTTCAGAACCTGGATTAATACCAAAATCAGATTTAGGTTTAATCTTCTTATCGATTGCTTGCTTCGCAATTGAAGCTGCTCTTGTCAAATCTTCATAAGAAGAGTTGGTACAAGATCCAATCAATCCCCAATCTACTTTTAAAGGCCAATCATTGGCCTTAGCTTTCTCTCCTAATTCTCCTACTGGAGTCCTAATTCTCCAACTGGAGTGGCAAGATCTGGCGTAAAAGGGCCATTTAAATGAGGCTTTAAAGTGTTTAAATCTATTTCTATGATCTCATCAAAATATTTTTCTGGCTGCGCATACACTTCTGGATCTGCAGTAAGGTGTGCTTTAACTTCATTTGCAGCATCTGCCACATCATTTCTATCTGTAGCCCTTAAATAACGTTCCATAGAGGCGTCATAACCAAAGGTAGAAGTGGTGGCTCCTATTTCTGCACCCATGTTACAAATGGTTCCTTTACCTGTACAAGACAAGTTTAATGCACCTTCTCCAAAATATTCAACAATTGCACCAGTACCTCCTTTAACAGTCAGTATTCCTGCTACTTTTAAAATAACATCTTTGGCAGAAGTCCAACCTGAAATATTACCAGTTAACTTTACGCCTATCAATTTTGGGAATTTTAATTCCCAGGCCATTCCAGCCATTACATCTACTGCGTCTGCTCCACCTACTCCAATAGCTAACATTCCAAGACCACCTGCGTTAACAGTATGTGAATCTGTACCAATCATCATTCCTCCGGGGAAAGCGTAATTTTCTAGAACTACCTGATGAATAATACCAGCTCCAGGTTTCCAAAAACCAATACCGTATTTATTGGATACAGACTCCAAGAAATTAAACACCTCTTCACTGGTGGCATTGGCTACTTTTAAATCTGCCACTGCACCGCTTTTTGCTTGAATAAGATGGTCACAATGAACCGTTGTGGGTACCGCAACTTTTGGTTTTCCTGCTTGCATAAATTGCAATAAAGCCATTTGTGCAGTAGCATCTTGACAGGCAATTCTATCTGGCGCAAAATCCACATAGTCTTTTCCTCTAGTAAAAGCTTTATTTGATTTGCCATCCCACAAATGGCTGTATAATATCTTTTCAGACAAAGTTAAGGGTCTCCCCACTAATTCACGTGCTTGATCTACACGCTCTGCCATTTGGGAATACACCCCTTTGATCATATCTATGTCAAATGCCATTTGATTTTGGTATTTAAGTTAATGCTTGTAAAAATAGTAAAAAGCGAGGAGTTCACTAGCAAGAAATCGTTTTCGAAAGGGGTTTATTAAACAATTACTAAGAAACAGTTGTGTTTTTAATAAATTGTCAATAAACAATAGAAAAAATTATTCTTTTACCCAGTTATTTGCGAAATCACAGTCTCTATTAGACTTACTCACACTAATGTAAGTATCCTCAATGTGGGTTCCACGCCAGTCATTAATTGCTTTTAATTGCTTTTCTGTTTTGGCGAGCTCTTGAATTTTCATATAATCTCTTGCAAAATCTGCCGTGTGCTCTCCATACCTATTGGAGATTTTTAATATTTTATATTTTGTCTGCCCCCCTCTTGGGTCTGGCTCTTCAATAGGGAAAGATATTTCATTGTCCTTTAGATTACTTACTTGTTTATAAAGGCTTGGATCCATTTTAGTCAATTCAAATCTCGAATCGTAATTGGTAGGGTTTCTAAGTACACCGCCGTCAAACTTAGTCTCCTTTTCATCAGAGAAGTTTAAGGCTGCTTCTGCAAAAGTAAAAGCGCCTTCCTCAATCTTCTTTTTTATGTCTTTCAATTCATCAATAGCTTCTTTTACAGCACTACTTGGCACCTCTGGCACCATTAAAATGTGCCTTAAATCCAATTCTTGCCCCCTTATTTTTTCAATATAAATAATATGATATCCGAAAGGGCTTTCGAATGGATCTGAAATTTCTCCCTCTTGCAAAGAAAAAGCAACGTCTTTAAATTCTTTTACAAATGTAGTTTCTCTACTCATGGGATAAAAACCACCTTTAGATTTAGATCCAGGGTCTTGAGAATATAAAATAGCCTTAACCGAGAAGCTGGCATTGTTGTCCTCCACATCTGCTTTTAACTCATTGAGCTTGTCTATCACTTTCTGCTTCTCTTCCTCAGGAGCCTGAGGCGTTTTTACAATTTGAGAAATCTCTAATTCTGCACCAAATACTGGGCGCTCTTCTTTGGGGATATCATTGAAAAATTGCCTGACTTCCTCAGGGGTAATTTCAATCTCCTCCACTACCTTGGTTTGCATCCTTTCAGAAAGCATTCTAAGCTTATTAATCTTATTGAGCTCTTGTCTAAAACTCTCTTCATCTTCTTTCTTGTACACCTTAAGTACACGATCTAAAGATCCTGCCTGTGACACCAACTGCTGTAACTGACGCTCGCCAATAGCAGCTATTTCGTCATCTGATATCAGTACACTATCCTGAACTGCCTGGTGGGCAAAAAGGCGGTCTTCCATGAGTTTCCCTAAAAGTTGACAACGATTCACATCTTGATCAGAAACTCCTTGACTTTTTAAATCTATCAGGGTTTTTTCAATATCAGACTCCAAAATGACATAATCCCCAACTACAGCTGCAATACCATCCAATTTAATTCTTTTAAAGGCTTGCTTTACCTCTGAAGGCGCCACTAAATCCATAGACTTAGGTGGCTCTACTTGACTGTCTTGTATGGCTAAACTGTCCTGAGCCATTAGGGTTACAGAACATAAAAATAATAGCATTACGCTACTAAAACGGTATTGTTTAATTGTAAATTTCAAGGGCTTTGTTTTTAATAGCTTCATCAATAATATCTCTTTCTATTTGTTTCAGAAACGCTTGTTTCCTTCTAATTTTCAAAATTTGCTCCAGGGAGGGCTTCACATAACTTAAAGGGGCTATGTCATTCACTTCTAACACTTCTTGGACTTGTCCCAAATATACCCCTAATGAATCCTTCAATTCAAAAAATTGTGATTTTTTTAAATATATTTCTTCATTATCGCGCGCTAAAGGTCCTATTTCCTTCAGTATCCTATTCAAAGGCACCCAAATAGAATCGTTCAGATTCAGTTTATTAAATTGAATGCTTATAGAATCTAAATACCTTATATCTGCTTCCTCAAAAGTTTTTAACTTTTGGGCAATCAAAGCAACATCACTATAATTCCTCGGGAGACTCACAAATCGCAAACGAATTAATTTTTCTTTCACCAAAAAGTTTTGCTGCTCATTAGCATAAAAAGCGGCCAACTCATCTGATCCAATCAATGTATCTGATCTAGAATTAACCAATGCCTCTTTATAAGCCAGTGTATATAAGTCACTTTTATAATTAGCCACCAAACGGTCAAATGCTTCCATCTTAGCAACAGGCAAGTTAATGAGTGATTTCTGTATGAGCAACTCTTTAGCAGCCCATTGGTTAATATAATCATTAACTATTGCTAAGGAATCTTGGGGACTGGTATTTTGATACAAATAGGAGGGAATGTCTTCTAAAAGCAAGTATTGGTCACCCAACTTAGCAACAGCATTCTCTTGAACTTCTGAACGTAAAAACGACTCACAAGACTGGAGACAAAAAAGCAGGCCCATTAAACCAAAAGATATACTCAAAATTTTCCTATCCCTCATCTTGCAAAAGTAAAAAATAAGCTGGTCTAAGACTTGTTTATCAAACTAAAATTAGGTTAATTTATGACTTAGACCAATAATTATATGGAAGAAAAAATAAAATTAATTTGGGATTTCAGAGGTCCAAATAGCGGGCCAACTGCTGCACATCATAAAATACACCTCAAAGAGTTTTGTAAAAAAGAGCATTACCTAGAATTAGAAATGGGCACTTCCCTCATTTCCGAAATGCACAGCACAGCATATGTTGTGGTGCCAAAAGACCTCATGATTGTGTTTAGAGACGCACTTAGACCACATAGGGGAGAAAAAGCATCTTAACAATAGTCCATGAAGCGTTCCACCATCAAATTAGCCCACATACCCAAGATCTTTTTTTTAACGGTCGCTTTCACCACACTTCTTAGCTGTGGCAGCCATCCTAAAAACTATGAAAACGCACTAGATTTTGCTTTGTCAAGTCCCTCTAAAAAAATAAAGAGGGTCATGGATAATTTAAAGGACCATGAGCTACAAATATTATTTACTAGTATTGAAAGAGCTGGAAGAGATGAAATAGACCCTATTACTTTTCATGAGTACTCATTTCAATTAGACCCCCTCCACTATTTTTACCCTGCTAGCACAGTGAAATTTCCTGCGGCAGTCTTATCCCTTGAAAAACTCTCCAGCTTAAACAGGTCTCATCTGGACAATTATCAGGTGGAAGGAGATACCCTCACTTATAATTTTGCCAACACTATTAATGAAATATTCGCAGTAAGTGATAATGATGCCAACAATAGGCTTTTTGAATTTCTTGGGAGTGATTATATAAATAGTAAGCTCAAAAGTAAAGGCATAAAGCCAATAAGAATATCACATAGACTTTCTACTTCAGACGCGGCCAATCCAAATACAAAAAAAATAGAAATACTCTCCAAGGGCTTAGAAACCATAACCATTAAGTCCAACAAAAATAGTAATCCCTTGCCTCTAAACCTCAACCAACTCAATAAAGGCCTTGGATATATTCAAGAGGGACAACAGATCAACAGTCCTTTTGATTTTTCTTACAAAAATTACTTTTCACTGCAAGCACAGCACGAAATGATCAAAAGGGTCATTTTCCCTGAGGCTTTCAAAGCGTCAGAGCGTTTTAATATATCAGAAGAAAAGAGGGCTTTTTTACTAGAATCAATGCACAAACTTCCTAGAGAGCAAGGCTATGATCCAAAAATCTATTACGACAGTTATGGAAAATTTTTGTGGTTTGGAGATACTGAGAAAAACATCCCCTCCCATATAAAAATATACAATAAAGTAGGCTACGCATATGGAACACTAACAGATTGCGCCTACATTGAAGACCACAAAAACAAACTGTCTTATTTTATAACTGCCACTATTTTAGTGAATAAAAATGGGGTGTTTAATGACAATAAATACGAGTATGACAGTGTAGGAATCCCTTTTCTAGCTGCTTTAGGCAGAGAGATTCACAGGTATGAAAAATATAAAAAAAGAAAGTTTTAGACAAAAAATAGCTCAAACATCCTAAGGAAACATACCTGATCTTAGTCTGACAACTTATTTTTCAAGGGGTGTAACGCCTTGCGGCACACCGTATAAATCGAAATCTCCCGCCTCTGAAATTTCTACAGATACAAACTCCCCTACTTTTAAGTAGTACGCACTGGCATCTATAAGCACTTCGTTGTCTACATCTGGAGAATCTGCTTCTGTCCTACCCACAAAATAGTTCCCTTCTTTTCTGTCTATAATACACTTAAAAGAACGGCCTACTTTTTCTTGGTTTAGCTCCCATGAAATCTGGGCTTGTATGTCCATAATCTCCGCAGCCCTAGCCTCTTTAACTTCCTGAGGAACATTGTCTTCTAAAGCATAGGCATGGGTGTCTTCTTCATGACTGTAAGTAAAACAACCCAAGCGGTCAAAACGGGTATCTGTGACCCACTGTTTAAGGGTTTGGAAATCTGCTTCCGTTTCTCCAGGATACCCTACAATAAGCGTCGTTCTAATAGCCATTTCAGGAACCCTAGATCTAAATTCAGCAATTAGCGCATCTGTTTTAGCTTTGGTGGTTCCCCTTCTCATGCTTTTGAGAATTGGATCCGAGATATGCTGCAAAGGAATGTCTATATAGTTGCAAATTTTAGGCTCCTTTTTCATGAGGTCTAAGACCTCTAATGGAAAGCCTGTTGGAAAGGCATAATGCAATCTAATCCAAGAAATACCGTTTACCTCCACGAGTGCTTCAAGCAATTCTGCTAAGGCCCTCTTCTTGTATAAATCTAGTCCGTAATAGGTTAAATCTTGAGCGATCAAAATAAGCTCCTTAACCCCTTTGGCCGCTAAAGACTCCGCCTGAACCACTAAATCTTCTATGGGCGTACTTTTGTGCTTCCCTCGCATGAGTGGAATAGCACAGAAAGAACAGGGCCTGTCACAACCTTCTGCAATTTTCATGTACGCATAATTCTTAGGGGTAGTCGTAATTCGCTCCCCAATAAGCTCGTGCTTGTAATCTGCTTCTAGAGCTTTTAATAAATTAGGCAGTTCTGTAGTCCCAAAATAAGCGTCTACATTTGGAATTTCTTTCTGCAAGTCTGGCTTATAACGTTCACTCAAACAACCTGTAACAAAAACTTTATCTACTTCTCCTGCCTCTTTTTGAGCCACATAAGAAAGAATGGTATTGATACTTTCCTCTTTCGCATTGGCAATAAAACCACAGGTATTTATGACCACAATATTCCCCTCCTCCTCATGAGCCACTTCTTTATTATTAGCTTTCAATTGCCCCATAAGTACTTCAGAATCATAAATATTCTTAGAACATCCTAGGGTAACCACATTAATTTTATTGGTCTTAATAGACTTTGTGCGCATATTGAGGGATAAAACGTTAGCTTCTGTTAAAGAAGGAATCTACAAATTCGTATTTATTAAATACTTGGAGGTCTTGAATGGCTTCCCCCACGCCAATATATTTTACAGGTATTTGCAATTGATCAGAAATTCCAATCACTACCCCACCTTTGGCAGTGCCATCTAATTTAGTAATCGCTAAAGAAGTCACCTCTGTGGCTTTGGTGAACTGCTGCGCTTGCTGGAATGCGTTCTGTCCGGTAGAACCATCTAGAACCAATAAAACCTCATGAGGTGCGCCAGGAATGACTTTGTCCATAACCCGCTTGACTTTAGCCAACTCATTCATTAGGTTTATTTTGTTGTGCAGGCGTCCTGCGGTGTCAATAATAACAACATCGGCGCTTTGCGCCAAGCCAGCGCTCAAGGCATCAAAAGCTACTGAAGCAGGATCACTCCCCATTTGCTGCTTAATGATAGGCACCCCAACGCGGTCTGCCCAAACCACCAATTGATCAATAGCTGCAGCCCTAAAAGTATCTGCAGCGCCCAAAACAACTTTAAGCCCTTTTGCTTTAAATTGGTGCGCCAACTTACCAATAGTAGTTGTTTTACCTGCGCCATTTACGCCTACAACCATAATTACATGGGGGTATTCGCTTTGAGGAACGGTGAAATCTTCTGCCTCTCCATGATCTGTCTCAGACAATAAACCTGCAATCTCTTCCTTTAGAATTTGATTGAGTTCTTCCAAACCAACATACTTATCTGATTTTACCCGAACCTCAATTCTATCGATAATTTTTAATGTAGTGTCTACCCCTACATCTGAACTCACCAAAACCTCTTCTAAATGATCTAAGGTTTCTGCATCTACAGTAGTTTTACCAACAACGACCTTCTCTAATTTATAGAGAAAAGAAGATTTGGTTTTTTCTAAACCTTTGTCTAAGGTCTCTTTTTTATCTGAAGAGAAAATTTTTTTAAAAAAACTCATTTGGTTTATTCTGTTGGGTAAAGATATAAAACAAAAAAGCTACTCTCTAATAGAAAGTAGCTTTTAGTATACGCTAAAATGCGATTATTTTTTAGACAACCATTGGTCTACTAATTCAGGAGCCATTACAGACTCTGCAAAAGTATAGGCACCGGTCTTTGGAGAACGTACCATTTTAATAGCTTTGGTTAATCTTTTCGAACTTGTCTGTAGGGATGCTACTGTCTTCTTTGCCATGGCTTATTATTTTATTTCTTTATGAACAGTCATGCGCTTTAGAATTGGATTAAATTTCTTAATCTCCATTCTGTCTGGCGTGTTCTTTTTGTTTTTTGTTGTAATGTATCTAGAAGTTCCAGCAACACCAGATTCTTTGTGCTCTGTACATTCTAAAATAACCTGAATTCTATTGCCTTTCTTAGCCATCTTAATTATTCTTTATTAGGATTACTTAACCAATCCGTTTTTTTTACCTGCTTCTTTCAATACTGCAGATATTCCTTTTTTGTTAATGCTCTTTAGAGCTCTTGTAGAAACCTTCAAAGTGATCCAACGATCCTCTTCAGGAATGTAGAAACGCTTTTTAGAAAGGTTTACTTCAAACCTTCTTTTGGTCTTATTTATGGAGAAGGAAACATTGTTCCCAACCATAGCCTTCTTTCCAGTAATTTCACAAACTTTAGACATTTCGCTTCTTTATGAGTTATTTTAAACAGGCTGCAAATTTATATCTTTTTTATCTCTCTTACAAAAATCTTTTTTAGAATTTTATAATTTCTTTTTGTAAAAGCGCTAAAGCCTTGTTAACAGTCTTCTGCACAATGCGTTCCCGGTGGTTGCCCATAGAGAAAATTTCTGAATATACGCCTTTAGGATGGGCAATGGCTATGCAAACTGTTCCCAAAGGGGCCTCTGAATCTCCTTTGGTAGGTCCTGCGTTCCCAGTAGTGGCTATGGCAAAATCAGAACCCATTAGTTTTTGAACACCTAAAGCCATGGCAGAAGCCACCTCCTTACTCACCACAGAATGCTGCTCAATGAGCGATTTACTTACGCCTAAAAGATTAGATTTTTGTGCTGTGAGATTAGATTTTTGTGCTGTTTCATAAGCAACTACGCCCCCTTTAAAATATGCAGACGCTCCAGGAATAGCCGTAAAAGCAGCCGCTAATTTTCCTCCAGTACAACTTTCTGCTACCGAAAGCGTTCTCTTTTTTTGGGTGAGCAACTTAGCCACAATCACTTCTAAAATATCTTCAGACTCTATACCGTAGACAATTTCTCCCAACAAGGGCATGAGCAACTGGACCTGGTCGTTTACTTCTTTCTCTAAAATTTCTTTATCTGGGCCTACGGCCGACAACCTCAAGCGCACCTTTCCCAAGCTTGGCAAATAAGCCAACTTAATATGAGGTGGAAGGGCGTCTGCCCATACAGAGATATCTTCTGCTATAGCAGACTCCCCAACACCATAAGTTTGAATGGTCTTGTGAATAATATGGGGCCTTTTGAAGTCGGAAACTATTTTTGGAAGAACCGATTCAGACAGGATGGCTTTCATCTCAAATGGGACACCTGGCATAAAAACAAAAACAGTCTGTCCTTTTTGCACCCACATTCCTGGCGCAGTACCATAATTGTTTTTTAAAGGAATGGCTTTAGACGGAAGCAAAGCCTGGGTGAGATTACTATCATTCATTTTGGTAGAAATATACTTTTCAAAAAGCATCTTAATATGTGCCAGTACAACAGGGTTTTCTTCCAAGTGATCTTCAAAATAAGTGCACATTGTTAC
>Ga0208897_1000895_pt1 | contig 12896 bp, 5 predicted proteins | sample ColrivemetaGS697_FD_187594 | JGI IMG/M metagenome (GOLD analysis project Ga0208897, IMG submission 187594) | Estuarine microbial communities from the Columbia River estuary, USA - metaG S.697 (SPAdes) (version 2) | ecosystem: Environmental > Aquatic > Marine > Intertidal zone > Estuary | place...
GGCTTGATCTAACATGTCTAAAACTGCTCTGATTATTTCTTGTGCTTTCATAGTGATATTTATCCGATCCAAATCTGTCTAGAAGTTTGCTGGGCTGCTGCGCCTGTAATCTTCATTTCGTCTGAGTCTACTTCTAATCTTAGTGCTATAACATCGTTGGCATATATCTGTTTGAACAATGTATAACCCTGAGCAAACGAGTAACCAGTCCACTCGAATCCACCTGACGATATTTGTTGTAAAGATCGAACCAGTACAGCTTCACCTTCTATAATAAAGCCAGTTGTATCGTCGAATACGTGTGTGACACTAGATTGAGCAGTAACTCCTATCTGATATACTGCTTCGTTTTCAACGTTGACTAGTATCTCAGTACTGGTTACCACAGTTTCTAAGAACTGTGCTGTATCACTAAACACATACTTAATAGACTGAGTATTGGTATCGCTGACTGCTAAATCGGAAGTCTGTACAAAGTTGAATAACTGGTTAACATTGTCTGTTGCAGTAATCTGTACAAACGGTATAGACTCAACTACAGCAATGTAATCAACATCTTGTATTACTACAGTACCTATCTCACCAGAATCGACGAAGTTGTAACTTACAGTATCAACAGCCGAAGCTGCTAGTTCAACATTAGTTGTATCTGCAAATACTTGTGCAAAGTTGACTTGATCAGTAGCACCAAACTGTACAAATGGTATTGTTTCGTAGACAGCAATGTAATCTGTGTCATCAATGACCACTGAACCTAAGTTAGTTGCATCAACAAAGTTGTAGATTTCGATATCGCTAGCAGTAACTTCTGTTTCAAGCGATGGTGTTTCAACAAAGTTGTAGATAACATCTATGTCAGATGTAGCACCAAACTGCACGAAAGGTATTGTTTCGTAGACAGCAATGTAATCTGTGTCATCAATGACCACTGAACCTAAGTTAGTTGCATCAACAAAGTTGTAGATTTCGATATCGCTAGCGGTAACCGATGTAGCTAACTCAACAGTATCAGTAAAGGCAAATGCAACTTCGATTACATCAGTAGCTGCAAACTGTACAAATGGTATTGTTTCGTAAACAGCAATGTAATCTGTATCTTCAATAACAACTGAACCTAAGTTGGTTGTATCAACAACGTTATAGATTGTAAGTTCAGTTGCGGTGTCTGATACTGTAAGTTCAGCAGTATCATCATATACTTGTGCAAATACAACGTCATCAGTAACACCAAACTGTAAGAATGGTATTGTTTCAACATTACTGATTAGATCAGTGTCTTCAATAACAACTGAACCTAAGTTGGTTGTGTCAACATAGTTGAATATACTGATATTGCTTACATCTGTACCTAAAGTTAAACCAATGGTTGCCAGTGGGTACAAGCGTAGTGTAGATGTTGTATCAGCATTTCCAACATTGATAGCACTTGTTTCTACAGAGTTAAAGATATTCTTAAACGATTGTGCAGTAGAAATAACAGCATTAGCAGCTTCTGTAAAGACATACCTAAACTTGTGTTCATCCGATGCTGTGACTTCAAGTCCCGCAGTATTTTTCACTCCAACACCAATGCTCTGTGTCACTGTTGCGATCAATGGTAGTGTAGAAACACTATTCATCGACTTAGTTACAGTAGCATAAGAAGTTGTAGTTAATGATGCTGTCTCGTCAAACTTATAAATGTTCTTAACTGTAGTATCGGCAGCAACTTGTAACGGCACATTGCCTATTACTTCAGTCTGATAAACAATGCTAGTAGCAGCAGCTTGGAAGAATACAGCAGTATCGTTGAATACAAATCGCTGTTTAACATCTGTAGCAGCAGCAACATTTAGGTGACCGTTGTTATCTGTAGCACTGGTAATCTCATTGCTTGTTACCACAGTTTCTAAGAACTGTGCTGAGTCAACAATGTTATAGACAATGTTAGTTGTACCTGTTTCTGCTAGTCGTAGAGCAGCACTGTCTATAGATCTTCTAGTAGAACTTGTTACTAGTGTAGAAGCAATGATTGTTGAGGCTGTGGTGTCAAATACGCTGCGTACTTTGATCTCTTGATCAGCAACGGTAACTAGATAACCAGCATCGTTAATATTGCTTAGATACTCTAAACTGGTTACCACAGTTTCTAAGAACTGTGCTGTTTCAGTAAAGCTGAATATTTGTTTAACAACATCAGTAGCAGCAACGTTTAGGTGTACTGTGTTATCATTCTTAGAAATAACAACAATGTCGGTGGCAGATGCTTGTAAGAACTCTGCGTTATCGTCATACTCGTAGATTTGTCCAGTTGTAGTTGCTGCTGTTATTTCAAGCGCAGCAGCATCAGTTGGTCCAAGTGCAGTTGTAGTTGTTTGAGTTACTGTAGTTTCAATAGCAGCAGACTCTACAACTAAGTGTCTTATTAGTTGTGTAGATGTATCGCTTAGTACTAGGCTTACTGTGTCATCAAGATTAGCTTGGTATTCAACGCTGGTTGCTGCTGTTTGTAAGAACGGTACTAGATCGTTATAGACAAATAATCTTTCTTCAACGTGTTCAGCTTCAACTTGTAGTTGAGCATATGGTAGAACAGAACTTCTACTGCTGCTGGTAACTTCGCTGGCTGTAACTTCTAAGTAACTGCTGTCGGCAGTATTGAACGCATAGTCTACACTAGTTACCACAGTCTCTAAGAACTGTGCTGTATCGTCATAGACAAACTGCTGTGTAAAGACAAATGTACCTTCTAGTGTCAGCGCAGGAGTTTCAGTAAACTTGTAGATGTCTACGGTTGTAGATGTAGCTGTAAGTTCTAATGCTGTAGTATCTACTACTATCGAAGCACGTACAATAGCATCTTGTACTGCAATCTCCACGGCAGCAGGAACAGAGTAGAGCCTTGAAATGTTTATAGAATCGTAGTCTTCTATTCCAAACTTTAATTCTAATGCTAAACTATCATCAACTTCAAATATACGCTGTTCAACGTGGCTAGCAACAACTGTCAGTTCAATTGTATCATCTACTTCAACAACTTGATTGTTTCGATCAACTAGTGATACAGCATTGATGATCAGCGTAGCATTGTCATCAATAGTGTAGGTTAGAGCAAATGTTCCGTAGACATACTGTTCTGTAGCCGTTGGGTTTTCTGAAATAGTCTGTAATGGAATACCTGGACTTTGTTCCAAGTAACCGTAGCCCCAACTGTAGAACGGATAAGTTTTATCTGTAGCACCAATGTTCAGCGCAGGATAAGAATCTATATTTTCTCTTAATATTGGTCTGAAGAAGTCTTCGACAAAACCAAACTGTAAGAACTGAGCTTCATCATTGTAAACATGTGTCTGTTGTACATCTACATCAGCATCAACAACCAAACGAGGTTCAGTTGGGAAGAAGTTCATTAAACCTTCATACTGCTCTTCAGCAATAGCGTTTAATGTCAATGGTCCAAACGGTATGCCCGGTGTTCGTAATGGATCGCCAGCAGTATGCGGATAGAAGTAGGTATGTGTTGATTGATCACCAAACTCTAAGTTTGCATACTCGTCTAGTACTAATATCAGTACAGGTCTATATACATCATCTGAAACAACAAACGCTAGGAAGGTAGCAGAGTCGTCAACAATGTACGATCTAATAACTTCATCTTGGACTGTGATTTCTAAACGAGCCTCACCTGGCTCGAAGTTCATTAAGCCTTCGTACTGAGCCTCGCCAATAGAGTTAACTGTTAACGGACCAAAGGGTATACCAGGACTTGCATCTAGGAATACAGAAGGAACATTTTCAAACTCGTAGGTAGCGGTAACAACTGTTTCTAAGAACTGAACAGTGTCGTTATACACATGAGTTTGCTCTACACCTTCGGGCGCAGATATTTCAAGATAAGGGAACTCGTTAAAGAGCTCCCTTAGAGCAGGTCTAAATATTATTTCATCTTCGACGCCGATCCTCAGTTCATGAAGTATCGGAAAGTCTAACGGATTAGGTTCAACGCCAACTGGAGATTCTGCTAGTGTGTTTTGTGAAATAGCCGACACAGCAGCCTCCTATTGTTATGCTTGAGATTCAGACCATCCTACTCGTCCACCTACTGAGAATGGGTTTGATGTACTAACTGTCGACGGGTCTTCAATCAGTGAAACAACAACTGTTAGAACGTCAGGACCATCTGGGAATACACCGTCACCGCCAAGCACACTATTACCTAATGTGGCTAACTCGTTTAAGTTAACAACGTTGTTACTTGGAACACGGTTTGTTGTACCTGTACCACCCTGTGCTCTGAAAGTGTAGATCGTTGTGCCGCCGATGATTCTATCCTGTGTAGAGTGATACACTAGCTGACTCAATGAAGGTACTGTAACACGTTCCCAACTATAGTTGTTTAACGAACCATTAAGTATCAGTTTAACTTCGCAGGTGTGTGTTGTTAGAATACCAACGCTGTCTAATATCAACTGCATTCTGTTAAGAATTTCACGTTGTCCTAGATAACCAGGTGTTCCATTGTCAACACTAGGTGCTAGTCGAATACTAATCAACGGCTGATCATAGACCACAGCAGTTGCAGCACTAGCAATCGAAACACTGTAAGCACTAAAGCCACCGGCTACAATAGTTGGAGTCCTATCAATAATCAACAAACTTCTAGTTGCAATAGTTAGGTCGTCGTTAGTAGCTCTAGTTTCAACAGATGGCAAGTAAGGTAACGAACCTAATCTACCATCGGCAGGTTGTCTAGTGAATGTTGGACTACTAATACCTGTACCAGTTATCGATCTATTGGTTGAAATGTTATTATAACTAGCGCTAGGAGTTTGAATCAACAATGCATAGCCTGCGTTTCTCCACTGGTTCTGCTGTCTAACTTGATAGTAACCTTGAGGGAATCCAGTAAATTCAACTCTGGCTTGCACGCTCACACTAGCAGTACCTGTAATAGCCAACTGATCTGAAGAAGCTGTGAACACGTAGGCCTTGTCATCATTGAACTGTCCATCCATGATCACGGAAGTACCCCAGTGTGCTAATGCCGGTACATAACTTGGAGTGCCTGTGTTTTCAATCTCATATCTAGCAGGCAAGTTACCTGAACGCATATAAGCTTCAGTTTGCTTGTTGTTGTGTATGAATTCGTGTACGTAAATGACTTTACCATTTTGGTCTTTAAAACCAAAACGTACTTTACCGGCACCGTACCATGAATAGTCCATGTAGGCCATTTGAATTCTATGAATGTTCAATACATATCCAGTAGATCCTGTGCCATCACACGGGTCGAGACTCCACTGACTTTGTGGTATCTTAGTTTCTATAGTTTTTGTAATAACTGATTGATCTGAGCTAGTTCCTCGATAGCTAGGAAGTATATACATTTCACTGTTGCTTGCAACTTTACTAACTAGGTAAGTTTGACCTTTTAATACGATCTTGTCGCCTGCAGATACTTGACTTGCAAACTTAGTATTAGTTCCAATAACTTTACCGGAATTAAATGTTAATGCACATGTTCCGGATAACTGAAGCGTACTGCTCTTTCTTACACAATACAAAACTTGTCCATCGTATTCAAAGTACAATCCGTTTTGATCATCGAATAATCCGCATTTCAAGTGACTGTTAGTCCAGTTGTTTACATAAAACTCAACGATACCTGTTGCTACGTTTTCAGATGGTGTTTGAGAAAGCGCAACTGTAAATGTATAAGGATCCTGTACGTGGCTAACTATAAAGTTCCCGTTGTAGATGTCGATGCCGCCTACTAGCTCAGCACCAAAAACTTTAATACTCACTCCCACTGATAATCTATGTGGAACTCTTGTGGTAATAAATGCTGATCTATAGGCCACTTCTTGATTGTTAGTAACGTTGTCTGCAATCAATGTTGTTTTAGATGCTGCGATCTGATCAGCAGCAGCAACAGCGCCAGCACCATTCCATGTGTAAACAGGATATACTTTAGTTACAGCAGGAACAGCAGCATTGTCGATTGTGTCTCTTGTGATGTTAACCAATGTTACTAGTTCAGCAGCAATAGCAGCGTCAGCATTGCTTCCGCTTGTATTTTGTACTTCTGTATTAGTTGAGCTAGGAGTTACTACATTGCCTAGAACAATATCAGAAACAATAGTTGCTAGTCTGTTGTACGCAGACACTGTTTGTTCAATGTGTTCTCTAGCAATACCATTTGAACCGTCAGCAGCAAAGTATAAAAAGAACTTGGCTTGATCATAGGTCGCTTGGTTACAACTGTATAAAATATCGTAGCAAAGTGCCCAAACAGCATACTTAACGTCTCGAGTACATTTTGTAACGCTGTGATCGTGTGCTGGGTAGTTATCTTCTACCCAGGCATTGACTTCTGCTTCAATAAATGTCAAGTTGTTTAGTAATCGTGTTTTTGCATTTGTTCTGTAAACACTTACGCCAACAGGGTTAGTAAATGTAAGTGCGCTAACTTGATTTCTATCTCGAGTAGATATTAAGAGTTGTATCTCGTTAAAGAAGTTGTTAACTGCTGTTGCAGAAGTTGGATCTGCTATCACATTAGATAGTGCAGCAGCATCTGCATAAACACTGTCAATAGTGTCAACAACCACTTGGCTTAGATCGACTGAGTTAAGTTCTGCTATGCCTAAGAATCTTGAGTTGTAGTTAGTTCCTAGGCCAACATCATATTGCAGTCCATCGATGATATAGCCAATGTCTCGTTCACATTTTTCAACTTTGTAAGTATCAAACTGAACCTGCATTGTGTCGATAGTCACTGTCGGACTAAAGTTAACAGCGAACGAAACTTGAATACCTTTACCAGATTGATAACGGAAGTACTTACGTGTCTGACGAATCATTTGACTGTCTGGGTTAGTACTAGGTGTTAACTCAACCCCGCCATCATATGGTCTATGTACAGCACTACCGTCTGCACGAATTAACAATGCAGTGCCTAATGCATATTGCCATCCCACCATTGTTGTTGAAATAGGCTGTTCGGTTTCTATTTCATAGAAACTGTTAACACGTCTAATAGTGTATTGAGTCAACGACCCGATACCACTTATACGCTGGAAGGTAACGCCGGCAACAGTAGTTGTAACGTCTACAATGTTGGCATTAGCAAGTGCGTCAGCTCTAGTTACATGTAGCGTATGAGTTGTTGTTGACAACGGATTAACATAATAAATGTAGCCACTGAAAGTTCCGCCTGGAGGGGTAGCAGCAGTCATAATAACTGCATCGCCTGAACTCCATGTCTGCGCTGTAGTAGTGAACACGTTAGTTGCAATGTTTTGGCTAGCAGATGTAACTGCTGCGTCAATAACTTCAGGCCCGTAGACAAAAATACTGTCGCCTTTGGCAAACACAGCTTGGAAGTTTGTGTTAGTACCAGTTATAATATGTTCGCCTGCTGTACCAGAGACTGTACCAGCAGCAGGTACCTGACCAGAAATACTAGGAGTACTTAGACGTTCTGTACCTGTTGCTTGAGTTGAAAATACAAGGAATGCACCGCCTGTGAGAGAAGCTTCGGAAGATGCGCATAATCTAAACCAGTTTTTACTTACAGGTTGTACATAATAAGTTGTGCCATCTGTCATCGGAGACAGTGCAGTACCCGAAACGTTTGTGTACAACAATGCAGCACCTGCTTTAAATCCATGGCCTGGAACATAGAATGCATTTTCAGTAATGTTTAACAATGAGTTACTGACAAAGTTAATAGTTCTAATAGGAATTTCAGTTCCTGCTGTTACTTCAAATGTTGTATCTGAAACAGTTCCAACTTTACTGTAAACGCCGTCAGCAGCGTTGGCAGAAGTAACTGTTAACTTTTGTGTTCCTGTACCGACACTAGTAATGTCTTTCAGTGAACTTGCTCTAAAAGTTCCAACAACGTTAGTACCAACGTTAACAATGTCAATCCAGTTTGTGTTACTGTTAGCATCTGCTAGGTTAGTGAATAACCTAAATGTTGTAGTGTTAATAACTCTAACATAATAGAATGCACCGTTTACTAGTCCAGGAATAGGAGGACTACCTAAATACTGTACGATGTCGCCTGTGTTTAGGTTATGAGTAATACTTTGAATGTAATCACTGGCGACGTTAACATAAGTTGCCGATGACTGACTAGGTATAATGATTGCAGGTGCAGACCAACCGTCAGATGTAGACGCTAGTTTGATATAGTTAGTGCTTTTCTGAAAAACATAATAGTCACTGCCGTTAACAAGTCCGCCAATAGTTGTACCGCCTTCATTGCTGTAGGTAACTCGCGATCCGTCTGACAAGTTATTATCTGGAGCATAGAACGCATCAGCATACGGATTGATCTGTTTTGCTTGAATTCTATAAGAAGAGTTTGTTGCGCCTGCAGAAGTTAAGTTAACAACACCACCTGTAGTTATTTTAAATCTTACTCGATCGGAACCTACTGGATCTGCTAGATACGTAGTGCCAGAGCCAAGTCCTCCTGGCGCAGAACCGGCAGTAACAGTGAACAAAATAGGAGTATCAGCTATTAAGCCATGTTGTGGGAAATACAGTGTATCTGCTTCAGCCAATAGTCTAGCTTGAATCATTATCGCATTAGCTGTTGCAGTTGTAAGGTTAACCACCGCGCCGCCCGATAATGTTGAGAATGTCATCTTGTCAGCACCGTTGGCTGTACCAATAAGGTTGGGGTAGTACAAGGTATATGCGTTTAACAAGTTTGAGCTAACAGTCATGTTCGGTGCTGAACCGTTGAAGAACATCACAGGAGTTGCTTGTGTAAAGTTGTTGTTAGTAACGTTTTCGTAGAAGTACACTTCTTCTGTAGTAGTGTTGGCAGTGTACATTCTCCAACCTCTAATGAATGCCGAACGCATAACGCTGCCGTCACTACCGTTGCCAGTCAAGTTTACTCTTGCAGTTCCAGATTTAGTGGTTGTTAGATAAATCTGTGTAGGGCTGATCACACGAACGTAATAGCCAACATATGCACTTAGACCACCGATTGTGCCGTTTAGTTCGCCTGGAATGTACAGGTACGGAACGTTGTCGATTAAATCGTGATTATATGGAAAGGTAATAGTTTCCGAAGCTGTGTTAATAGTTATGTCATTGTTTCTAAAATATAAAACTTCGCTGCCAGTATAATCATAAGGCTGTGCTGAACCTAACGTAAATCCTGTTTCACCAGTGGCGATCGTATTGCCTCTAGTTTGATCAATGATAACGCCGAGATCTGGTTGTACCGCTGTTGCATCGAATGGAACGTTAACCGATCCTAAACTGTTAGATAAGAAGAAACTAGTACCATTGGTAAATCCTGTTGGAAAAACAGTATTAACTGTTAATATGGAGTTAGCGTCACCACTGGTTGTAATAGCATCAATACCCGATACGTCAAATTCTGTACCTTGGTATACTGATCCTGAAAATACTTCAGTATATGTGTCTAAAATGCTTCTAGTAGAAGTTTGTTCTGCTTTACACTTATATTGGAAAGTTGTAGTAGTTGGAATAGCTGTAACAACAAATGTTCCGTCAGCACTGATAGTTTTTGTGCCTTTAACAATAATAGGAGAACCTGGTTGAAAGTTATGAGCAGAACTAGTAATAACTGTAACAATGTCACTGTTTTCAATAGTGGTCATTGAAGTTACGTCGAGTGTAGAATCTCCTGTTCGACTAAAGAATGTTGGAATGTTTCTAACTAACTCCAGTGTTTCCCATTTTGTACTTTGTAAGCCGTATTCAAAGTCTGTATCGATAAGGTTTTCTGGCTGACTTACACGAATTTTACTAACAGGGTCAACGTATGTTTCGCTAGGTGCAAATGATACTGTGTCGTATTCAACAAAAATCTGTAGTTTATCAGTGATGCTATACTGTGTACAATCTTTTTCTAAAACAATAGTTGTAGTTTCTTCTTCAGTGTCAATAGAATAACTTCCGAGACCATCTATCGAATCATTGAACGTGTATAATGTTTCGTTTTTAGTAACGTTTGTTATCAGCAGTATTCTTTCCAATCTATAAATCCCGTCAATGACAACGGTCTGATTTACTGGATCGAACGTGTAATGTGAAATAAGTTTTTTTGCCATTTCTGTTTTTAACCTTTAATATCCAAGTGCTACTGCTAATGCCGTAGCCCTAACTAATGTTCTATCATAATCTGCTAGACTCTGGCTATTAACAGTTATAAAAATCTGTTTACTACCTGCAGAGAACGAAACTTTCGCGCCGTTATTTGAACTAGCTGTGATTGTTTGCCTAATGACAACGTTCGATTGACCGTCATAGACCCCAACACCAGTTTCCCATTCGTCGGTACCAGGATGGGTTATAGCGTAATCGAACTGGTCTCCATCTTGACAAGTATCGGAAAACAGTCTAAATCCTGTACCGGTACCTGCTAGGGTAACATCATTCAAACCCTCAAACAGAGTTGCTTCTTTTACGCGATCTGCTCGAACTTTAACGTACTGCATTGCCATTTTTAATCACTCCCAGTTATGTTAGATTGCATTAGGGGTTGTTTAAAGTAATGGTTAATGTAATTCTAATCTCGTCACCGTTGTTAGCAATGTTAATAGGAGCGTTACTGAATCTGTTGGCAAACATTAAGTCGCCTGTGGTTGCTCTAACAACAAAGTAACCATAAATGTTACCTGCTGCACCAGTAAAGCTAAAAGTCTGCTGTGGATAAGCAGCAGTACTTGGATCTCCAGGTGTTAACACGAAGTTACCAGGTGTTAATGTTTTAGCCGAGTAACCATTACCAGTTACTTCTGTGTAGCCTCCTGCAACATCAGTCTTAGCTGGTGTAACATCGTTTGAATATAGTTTTAGAACAAGCGTCTCTGCATTCTCTATGTTTAAGAAGTTTTTAAGAGCTACAGTTTCTGCTGCGTTTGTGAATACGACTGCCATAATTTTATTTCCTTATCAATATGTGTGATGCTGAAAACACACTTTGCTATTATTTATGCAAAGGTTAAGTAAACGAGTAAGTAAACTCAACACTTAACCCATTCCCTCCAAAACCGCCACTAAACACAATATCTACAGTGAGATAGTCGTCCCCTGACATGTTAAAATCAACTATTTCTGTTGTCTTATCAGTGGCAGCAGATACAGTTAATGTTTCTGCTTGAGTTCCATTTTTTAGAACATTAACCGTTAAGTTAACATCTGGTGCTTCTGCTACCCTAGCAATGATCTTTTTAACGTTTATACTTGCCGGGGTATGCCATCTTACGGTGCCTGTAGTTGGTTCTAAGTTGCCATCTTGATACAGTTTAACAGTTTTATCAATCGTAGCAATGGTTAATGTTTTATTCGGACTACCATTTGGATCAGTAGTTAATACAATACCAGAGCCTGCTATAAATTCAACTGTATCAAGCCCTTGAGCAACTAGATCGTTTTGTCCGTCTACTTTCCAAGTTTTGAAAGTAGAGTTCATTGCAATCTTAACTTCGCCAGCGCCCAGATCTACAACATCAAATCCAGAGTCTTCGTCGAACCTAAGAGCAGTTACTTCTGTGATAGCTGTACCATTTATTCCATTACCGTCTCTTAATGAAACAGTTAATGGAAGTGCTGCTGTAGTTTGTGTAGTGTTATCACTAAAAGTAATGCCTTCAGCGCCTAGTGTGATGCCTTTTTCAATGCTGACTTGACCGGTAGTGTTACTGATAGTAAGCGCATCATCATGCCATGCACCACTATCAACTAACGGGTTACGCCAAGATACGTAGAAGTCATTATTATCTTTACGTCCTAACGATACGTATTTTGTACCAATAGCAGAAAACGTGATAGAGTTATTGCCTTCATATGTCTGATTGATTAATATATCAGGCTCTGAACCGCTTAGATTTAAGATACCGTAGCCATCTTGTAAGAAGTTCGCTGTCAGCGTCAATGCTGAACTAGTAGTCAACGTTGACGTAAGTGTAGCTGAGCCGGTGATAGCTGGACTAGCTAGTGTTTTATTTGAAAGAGTTTGTTGTCCGTCTAGAGTAGCAACTGTAACAACTGTTTCGATACCACTTATGTCTTTCTTTAAAAATATAGTGCCATCGTAGGTATTGACAGCTAGTTCGCCTAGTTCTAGCTGTCCAGTAGTTGGGACACGGCCCTGTACATCTGTGCGTTTAAGTTTGAATAAACTGGCCATTGGCCACTACCTTAGAATGTGCCGCCGTCAAAGTCTGCGTATACTAGTGCGTCTCCGTTGGCATTAACTTGTAAAAACTTGCCTGCGTTGCCCATAACTAACTTGTTTAGACCGCCTGTGCTGTTACCAACTAGCAAGTCGTATGATGCGTAAGAATTAAAACCTGTTCCGCCATAGGGTGTAGCAACAACTGTAGCAGCCCATGTACCTGTAGTAACAGTGCCCACCGTTGTAATAGTATTCTGACCAACGTAGTTTGAAGCAATGTCAATAGCATCGGCTGTAACTGTGATTCTATTTGCTGTACCTACAACATCAACTACACCATTTGTGTAGGTTAGGCCGGCGCCAGCAACACTGGATTTAAGTTGTAGTGCATCGGCTGCGATTTCAATACCACCAGCAGCAGCAACTTGAACATCAAGTTGGTTACCAGTCTTAGTTAAAGCAGCACCTGCAATGATCTGACCTGCTCCAGAGAACTGAACGAACGACAATGCGTCTGTTCCTACAGTTAGTGGGCTGTCTGTAGTTAATACGAATCCGCTGTCTGCATTACTGGTACCAGACTCAACAAATACAAACAAGCCAGCAGTTACTTCGGTTGGCTCGTCAGCATCTTCTGCTCTTACCCATGCACCGGACGAAACAATATAGATACCGTTTTGTACTCCATTGGTCTGATCTTTAACAAGAACTCTGTCACCGTTTGATAGAGCAACACCGTCAA